>ERZ1673962.62-NODE-62-length-89811-cov-31.337225_pt1 | contig 89811 bp, 83 predicted proteins | sample MGYA00580188_ERZ1673962 | MGnify/ENA primary metagenome ERZ1673962 (study PRJEB41334, sample SAMN05608104) | rock metagenome | biome: terrestrial subsurface; feature: shale formation; material: shale | place: USA: Pennsylvania ...
TGGCTCAATATTACTAAATTAGTAATCAAACAGGGAAATCAACATGAAACTTGTAAAACAACATATCAACTACAAGCATAATAGTAGACGCGCTCTGATTAAATTAGTTCAAAATAATTTTAAAAAAGTTGAATTTGAGGCATAAAAAAAGCCAGCTAATAAAGCTGGCTCAATATTACTAAATTAGTAATCAAACAGGGAAATCAACATGAAACTTGTATAACAACACATCAACTACAAGCATAATAATAGACCCAGCCATTTGTGATTAGTTCAAAATAAATTAAATAAAAAAATAAATATTTTTAAAAGCAAAAAAAAGCCAGCACATAACTGGCTGGCTTAATCATTACTATGTCTAGTAACTACTATATGGGATATCAACATGAAAGCTTGGAGAAACTGCAATTTAACCAAGCATATTAATAGACGCCCACAATTTAAATAAGTTCAAAAACTCGTCATGATTTTTTAAAATTATTTTAGCTTTTAATTAAAGACAGCATTTTTTGTTCGTCAAACTGGGTAAAACTCATTGATTTTTCAGTAAATAATGCATCTACAAGCGCTTGCTTATCTTGCTGCATTTGAAATACTTTTTGTTCAATAGAGTTAGCCATAATTAGTTTATAAACAAACACTGGGTTTGTTTGCCCAATTCGATAAGCACGATCAGTGGCTTGCTTTTCAACGGCTGGATTCCACCAAGGATCAAAATGAATAACGGTATCGGCTTGGGTTAAATTAAGCCCTGTGCCACCTGCTTTTAAGCTAATTAAAAATACCGAAGTAGTGCCACTGGTGAATTCGTCTATCACTTTATCGCGATGGCGCGTTTGCCCAGTTAACATGCTAAATTTAATGTTAAGTGTATTCAAACGCTCGGCAATTAAATCAAGTGCAGAGGTAAACTGGCTGAATATAATCACCTTACGGCCAAGGCTGAGCATTAAAGGTAAGTGACTCGATAACCATTCTAATTTAGCACTGGCAGCCTCAGTTTCAGGTTCAATGAGTTTAGGATGACAACAAATTTGGCGTAACTTTAATAAAGCTTCTAAAAAAGCGAGTTTACTTTTTTGTACGCCTTGCTCGGCAAATAAATCAATCAGTTTTTCTTCAAGCGCACGAGTTATACCTTGGTACATATCTTTTTGTTTAGGTTCAAACTCAAACTCTTTTATAAGTTCGGTTTTTTGCGGTAGCTCTTGAGCCACTTGGGCTTTAGTACGGCGCAAAATAAACGGCATAATTAACGCTTTTAGTTGCTCTGCACGTTCAATGTTGCTTTCGCGTTCAATAGGGCCTTGAAAATGCTGCTTAAAGTGCGCCTGTGAACCTAAAAGCGAGGGCATTGCAAAGTCGAGCAATGACTTTAATTCAAATAAATTGTTTTCAATTGGGGTGCCACTTAAACAAAGCTTAAAGTCGGCATTTAAACGCTTTACCAACCGTGAAACTTGTGCGGTATCGTTTTTAATATACTGGGCTTCATCAAGAATAATGTTTTCAAAATACAGCGGTGAGTAATAAGCAATGTCACGTTTTAATAGCGGATACGTGGTTAAAATACATTGCGCTTGTGCCAAATGCTGCAACGAATCATTTCGGTGTGCACCAAAAATAGTGGTCACTTTTAAGCTTTTTGCGAACTTGGTAATTTCGTTTTGCCAATTACTCACTAAACTTGTAGGGCACACAATAAGCGTAGGTCCTGCTTGCGGTGTATTGTATGAGCTTGCTAAGTAGGCAATCACTTGTAACGTTTTACCCAAGCCCATATCATCCGCTAAAATCCCACCTAACTGATTACGCTTTAAAAAGTTAAGCCAAGCCACGCCTTCTTGCTGATACTCTCTTAATACTACAGAATCGTGTAAGCCATGAATGGCAGTGTTAGGTGATAGCAGTGCATCGTTATTTAGTTCATCAAGGTAACGCTCTAATGACGGGTCATGTAGCTCTACATTAATAGCTGTGTGCTGAACTAATTCAGGTAAGTATGAAAGCGGAATGTTAAATTCGTCACGGGTTTTAATAAATTCAAACCGCAGTTTAAACTCAATTAATAAATTAAACGCTGCTTTATCAATAACCCCAAATTGACGGCCAACGGGGTAGTAATAAAACAATTCGCTTTGACGATTTAACGATTCAAACAGTTTATTATTTACATTAAATAAAGTGGCCACTTTGGTATCGTTAAGCACAACTTTGCAATGCATTTGATGCCCAGCAGCTCTGTTTACATGCAAGGAAATTTGGTTTTTAGTATCGGCAATATTTATTTTGTTCATTGATACTTGCCAGCCACGCTGCTTAAAGCTTGGTAAAACCTCATGTGCTAACCAGTGTAAGTGAATAGCCGATTCCTGACTAAAAATAAACTCGCTGTGTAAACCCCCTTTACAAAAATCAAAGCCTAAGTTGACCAGCTCGTTGGTAACGGTGTTTTCAAATGCACTGTTTATTAGTTTTTCAGGCGCTGTACCTGCTAAATAGTTTTTATTTTTATACTTAAACGATAACGAAATAGCCATTACTGAGCCCGACATGCTGACTTTAAGTACGGCATTACTCAACGACTTAACAGGCATGCTTGGTGCATTAGTAGGATGGGGAATAACACCGGCACCAAAATTATCAGCAAGCTGCTTATAAATTCGATCAAAGTTTGTATCGTGAAGTGCAGGTATTGTTTGTAAATGAGCAATTTCGTCAGCACTAAGGGGCGTGCGAATGCGGCCTAGCTTATATTTATCTAAATCTAAGTAGATGGGCGGCGTAGTTTTAATTAATGCCCAATTAGGAATTTGATCTAGGTGAACTTTTAACTGGGTGACTTCTTTTTGTTTTTCCCAAACAAAATTTAGGGGTAAGCCAGGTTGCGCTTTTATAGGTACTCGCGAACGCTGTAAAAATAATCGTTCTGTAGCTAGTAATTGCTGCAGCGCGTTAAAGCCCCATTGGCCTTTGAGTTCAATATTACCGACCGCATTTTGCGAGCGGATCCAGCTATATAATCTAAAATCACTTTCTAGCAGGTCGCTAGGAGTTACAAAACTATTAAGCTGTTGCTCAGTTAAATTGCGACCTAATGCATAATTATTATTTTTATCGTAGTTGGCAATTTTAGGCGTTAAAAATACTTTATCGTTTTCAATATCTAATACAAACAGTAACACTTGTGATGGATGAGCTTGATCGGTGTTTTTAAGCGAGCTGAGTTCGCTAAACCAGTCATTAATAAAATAGTCTTCGCCGTATTCACCTGAGTGTTCAATTTTAAGTTTTAACAAAATTGCAGCCAAATGGCGGCATTTAGTTTTAACATTACAAGTACAGTGAGTGTCGACTGAATAGCCAGTTGGTAATTTACTGATCTCAATTCGTTGGTTAAACGCAATGCCCTTATCGCCTTGCACAGTAGAATCAACCACAGAAAAATCAGCATTATGTTCTAACCAACTTATTTGGCCGTTTTTATAATACGACTTACCTTTTGCTAACACCGCGGGTTTAAACAATTTTTTTATGAATCGCTCAGAAAGAGGAAACTGGGTAGCCTGCTCATTTTTAATTTCTTCAAAAATAGCCATTAAATCATTTTTTGATAAGTTAGCAGACATGTCACTCAAAGTATTAAAATTTAAAAACAATTTTTCCAGTATATGCCTTATCAACGCTGAGCTAAAGCAATATTATTTTTAAAATAAACTGGTTGGATCTGATTGGTTAGTAAAAAATTGGTTTATAAGGATTGTTTAATTTTACTCACTAAAAAAAGGCGTTTAAATTACAAAATAAAAACAATAAATTAACTTAACAGGGAGGTTTTGCTAGGAGTAGATCAGGTTTTTACTAACAAGGTAGCAATTTAATCAAATGGAGCAGGTTTAGTTAGTAAAAATACGATCCTTAGTAGTTTATCGGGCTTTTTTTGCTTTTTATCACCACGGAAGATCAGATTTTTACTAACTAATTAATAGGGCTAGATCACTATTTAACTAACCTACCTCATTTACAGATCACGATATTACTAACTAATTAAAAGCACTTAATAGTTTAGTCAGTTGTTCTAAGCGCTTGTCTGTCATCACTTTATTATTAATTTTTATTGAAACGTCACCACTTTTAAGGTTACGTTGCACACTAATAAAGTCGTTTTCAAGCACAGCCTCACGCTTTAATGCTGTTTTAGGCTCTGCGGTTAATAGTTTAGTGATCAGCATAGCGCGCTTGTCGTCGGCTTCTAAGGCATTAACTTCATCATTGCTTGCAAGTGCTACAACTAACTCGTTAAATGCAACCTCGTCTCGCTCCTTTGCGTTAATCAGCTTTTTAGCGACTTCTCTACCTACATGATTAGCTGTTGGGTAAAGGGCTATAACATCTGCAGATATTTGCTCATACGCTTTTATCGCATCAGCAATCGCTGTATGCGATACCCCTTCAATAACAGCAATTTCACGGTACGAGCCTTTTTTGCCTTGTTGAATAAGATCGTTTCTAGTTTGCTGATACGCTTGACCCAACTCCCAAAGACTAGGGGCAATGTATTGATCCGAAGAAACTGCTAACACTTTGGCATCTTGCTCATTAAAATCACTTGAACTCAAAACAAGATAATCTGCACCAGCCAAAATACAGGCTTTGCGACGTCTTGAGCCTGCAAGAACTAGGCTCATATCACCTTGATCCCAAAGCAGGGCGGGGTGCTGATTACGTCCATCTTCTTTAATTGCAGGAAGTATATCGGATACCGACTTTTCGTTTAAAAGCGCTTGTACACGGCGGTTTTTGCCATAAACCTGAGTCGATTTTTCAATCTCGTTATGAGCAATCACTTTACAAACCAATGTGATTTCGCGATTAGGATCGCTTGGCGCAGGCATACGAATAACATCGCCTGCATTAGCTTGCTCTAAAAGAGCGTCTAAACTGCTACTGCCAACAGCGGTTGCAAAGGGATCTAAGCGGGTGTCATTTTTACGTTTTTTAGCCATTTTTAGTCAACATCCTTACTTAGGCGTATTTAATTTTGATTGTGTAGATTGCCAATTTGAACGAATTAGCATTTCGAGTTCGTCAACAACATCTTTGATATTTTCTTGTGCGCGCATTAATGACTCTCTACTTGCTAAGCTGTCAGATGCTTTTTGGTCAAAGATAGTATTGAACGACGATGAACTGGCGGTAATTGCTGAACTATGATTAATAGGATAGCTCATTACTTGGCGACCAAAAGCACTACGCACATCTTTAACTATGTCGCGTTGTGAGTGATTGCCTTTCACATAATTAGTAACTAAAAATTGCATGAAATCCCAACCATCATGGCCAAGAGCGGCAACGGTATGATAAATCTCACCTAAACGTTTTAAATATTTATTATTAGCATCAAAGTCTACCGCTTCAGGGTGAACCGGAATTAGCATCGCCGTTGAAGCCATTAATGCATTGTAAAACATAAAGTTAAGCGTTGGCGCTGTATCAATTAAAAGAATGTCAAACTCATCTTTTACCGGATTTATTACTCGTTCTAGTAGTTTGTGGTAATGGCGTGTTTGCTCATAATTGGAGGTGTCTTTGAGTAATGTTGCTGTTTCGTGCTCAAAATAAAAGTCATCCATACCTGATGGTAAAACACGAATATTAGGAATATGTGTTGGTAAAAAAGAGTTAGACACAAATTCAGGCCATGTTTCACCTTCATCAAGGTCAATGCAATCACGCATCAAATCACCAACGGTAATTGGATCGGGCTCTGAAGATGGGAAAAAGCTTGATGATGACCCTTGAGGATCTAAATCAATTATACCGATACGGTAACGTTTAATGTTAGTGGTAGCGAGTGCAGCAGCAATGTTAACCATGCTTGTTGTTTTACCACAACCACCTTTTAATGAATTAATAACAATAACTTGGAGTTTGTCTGTTGATGCGCGGTGATCAGGCTGTATGTCCATAATATCAGCCATAGCAAAAATATTAACTAAGGTGTAGGCATAGTGGCCGTTTGCACCGCGTTTTATATTTAAATCGTCAAAGTCGCCATTGTCATGGCGTCTTTTTAAGGTACGATTATTACAGCCAAGTAAATCAGCTGCTGCTTTTTGGGTGTAAGTTCTTAATTCTTTTTCTTCAGATTTAAGATGGGCGCGATAATGTTGGATACGTCCTTCTAGTGACTTTTCAGCAACTTCTGCGGTTGCTTTCAAAAGTCGATAAGTATCTAGCGCGTTTTTATTGATAGACATACTTTATTCCTCAAAGTTAGGTGTTTAGTATAATGTCCATTCAATTAGCTGTAAACAACTATTTAAGGCGACATGTATTTTAAATACATGACATATAAAATAATTTTTACACCTTTAAGATTGCTTAGTATAAATAAAGAAGTTTAAGTATGGTTAAATATATAAGGTATTAAAGACTAAGGGTGTAAAATACATATATAACGTAATGATTTATATAAATAATATTAAAAATAGTGGATCAGCATTGTACGTGGTTAAGATCAGATCCTTATCTACTAGCAGATCACCTTTTTACTAAGCGAATATTTACAATCTAAGTTACGCACAGGTTAAGCACTGAGTTACTCACAAATACCTACCTGTAGATCATATTTTTACTAAGTAAATTATAAAGTTATGCACTAAGCAATAGTGATAATGCATGGTTTAATTAGTATAGATCTGATCTGTAGTAAGTACAGATCAGATCTATGCTAACTCGAACTAAGCTTATCCACAGGGGGTAAAGATTTTTATATAATTTGTCGTGTAAAATATAAAAAAAAACACTTTGTAATGGACAAAATTATTATTTAGTTAGTAAAAATTTGGCTTATCAACACTCAGTTAGTAAAAATGTGATCTGAAAACGCTTGTCTTAAGTTTTCCTTAGTAAAATACTGATCTGAGCATTTTATTTGAAGTCAGATCACTTTTATACTAACTTAAACATTTAACTTTTGTGGCTTTATGTGTTGTTATTAGCTGTCACAATAAAAACGGAAATAAAAACCATGAGCCGAAAGGTCAACATCTCGGTAGATAACTTGCCCGATACACTTAGGGGTCAAATTCACGGGGTGGAAAGTGCGATCGATAACGAAAGCCTAGCACTATTTACAGATAATAAAGATGTGCGAATTTCGATAGAAAATGCAGCCCATGGGTTACGCGCTTACTCTAACACATTTAACCATTATGATCTGTGGGGACGTTTTGTTCGCTCAGGCCACAAAAAACTGCCACTTGAAGAAGCCCCTAAAAAAACCATCATTACGCGTAAGATATCTGAAAAAGTAGATGGTATTTTATATGACGGCGAAATAAAAATAACACCGGCTGTGGTCAGTACTCGTAAAGATGGCGAAGATGTAGAATATTTAGTGTGGCCATCAGATAGAGAAGAAAAAGTAGAGCGCGCATTAATTCGCCTAGCTTCAAAAGGTAAAATTGTAAAAATTAATTTTAAGTCCGGTATTCAATATGCCGTTGTGTTTTCTATGAACGAATTAGCACAAGAGCTTAAAGCGGTTGGCCAATCTATGCCATATCCGCAAATTAAAGAGTCGCTTGAAGCATTGCAAGGTTCTAAACTTTCTTTTAAATATTCTGCAACGGATACTAAAAATTCTGATATTGATGATTCGTTTTACGAGTCTAATATGAACTTTTTATCGTCTTTGCACTTTAGTGGTAAGAAAGGCCAAGGCGGAAACGTAAAATGTGTTGCGTGTTTAAATGCATTTGTACACAACATGATTGATAACCTTGAATACAAAGGTTATTACTTTAACAGTGCACAAGAATTAAAGCGCGGATTATCGCGTTGGATGATGCTACGTTTATATCATTTATGGCGTTATGCAGCACCAGGAAAAACCTACCATTTTAGATTACTTTCTATTATGGAAAAATATGGCTCTATTTACTCAACGGATGATATTACCGAAAATAAATTAAAAGCACTGCGTCGTGATATGACAACCACGATGAAAGATTTAATTGAAAAAGGAGCAATATCTGAATACAGCATTACCAATGTTAAAGATGATAAAACCGGCAACATAGTCGATTACACTTATGAAATGCACCCGTCTGATCAATTTTGTGATGAGATATTGGCATTAAATAAACACAATAAGCGTATTGAAATACAAGGCGGCAAACGCATTGTTGAAAATGCGGTATTGATTGATGAAGATAAGCTGGAAGAAATTGTAGAAAAGTAATTCTATTTATTTTTACCAACAAATATATTAAAGGCCACTTAATGTGGCCTTTTTAACATAATTTATTTAGTTACTTGTTCTAAATATAATCGGTCTACCAGAAAGTCATACTCGCGTTTTCGGGGATGCGATAAGGGTTTTTCGTAATTCGGTAGTTCGCCAAATTTTACGTCGGGCTGTGGGTTAATTAGTATAAAAGGTAAAGCAGCACTAACATGATAGCGATTTTGTGCAGTGTACCTCACATTAACTTGAGGACTAACTCGAGTAGGGCGCCTAATTCGCAATTTTTCTTTTTCACCCAAACTGGCTACTCGAACCTGTTCTTGTGCAACCAGTGACTGCCATTTTTGCTGATCAATCATTCGCGGGTTTTTATAGCCTGCCGATTTTTCTAACATTTCAAGCGCCATTTTTTTTGTAAGTGTTTTGGTTGCGTGTTTATGCATCCAAGTAAAGCGAACAGAAAAAGGGGATTCAATTTCACTATGAATTTTACGATACGCCGCAAGCGTTATTAAATTTGGCATTGCATTATGCACCGCTTCAAATCGCGCGTCGTTATTATCTATTGCTAAAATACAATTTTTAAAAGCTGCTTTTGCACTATTTACCTGTGCTATGCGATCAATAATGGCTTGTTTATTCGCCTCTTTTATTACTAGCAAACCAGGGTGTCGCTTTAATACTCGGCTGCTTAGCCCTGGCTTTTTATACATATCTGAGAAAGCATTTAAAATTGCCTTATGTGCCAATTCCCCTGTTATTTTTGAAACGCTTATAGACTCAGGGATTATATTTTCTTCAGTACTACTAATCTCAGGTAATTGAAAATACTCTGCTTTAGCAAAGCCAACCTCTTTAAGCTCATCAATTAAGCTAAGTGTTAATTCATTGAGTAAATCAAACTGACTTCTTATTTGTACCTTTGTAACCATTAGCTACCTACTAGAACACATCTTACTTATCTACCATTCTCGCAAACAACCTTTCCTTTTGAAAGTTATTCTCTTAAATTAAATCTCAGCGCTAAGATATATAATAATTTAAGTTTAGTATGATGTGTTCTTTAGAGGTTTTTTAAGTACTTTTGCTTCACATACTTTAAAGGAAATAATAGAAGGGGTGAGTTAAGTGAAGCGCTAGCATAAATATTTAAAAGCGCATAATTGAGTAGCATTCTTTTTTAAACCCACCCGTAAAGTTAAGATTACATAAGTTCAAATTAAGTATGATGTGTTCCTATCTCTATCTGTATCACCATCGCTTAGCTGTTAAGCTTCTACTCAAGCCATTATAATGCACACTCTACCTACTTAGATTATTGTTTTTAAATGTTTATTTATTTTTGCTTTATAAACTTGCTCATCAAAAGTAACTCAAAATAGGCTCTTAAATCTTATTAAAATTTACCTAATAACTAAATAATTGGTAAATAGTGTATTTAGTCCTTGAACAAAGCACACTGCATACGTTAATTTCATTACATCAGGTAATAGGAATGAGGAATGAACATGCAATCGTGGAACCCAAATAGCTGGAGAGAACTGCCAATACTGCAGCAACCACAGTACCCAGATCAAGACATACTAAAATCTGTTGAAGGCCAGCTTAAAAGCGCACCGCCTTTAGTGTTTGCAGAAGAGACTAGAAGTTTGTTTAAACAACTTGAAGATGTGTGTGAAGGCCGCGCATTTTTACTTCAAGGTGGTGACTGCGCAGAATCATTTAGTGACTTTAACGCTGCAAATATTCGCGATACATTTAAGACCATTTTACAAATGGCTGTAGTACTAACCTATGGCGGTAAATGCCCAGTTGTAAAAATTGCACGTATGGCAGGTCAATACGCTAAGCCACGCTCAGCCGACTTAGAAACAATAGACGGTGTTTCGTTACCATCTTACCGTGGTGATATAGTAAATAACTTTGAGTTTACTGAAGAAGCGCGTATTCCAGACCCTCAACGTTTAATGACTGCATATCATCACAGTGCGGCAACACTCAACCTACTACGTGCTTTTGCACAAGGTGGACTTGCCGACTTACATCAGGTTAACCGTTGGAACATGGGCTTTGTTGCTGCTAATCCACAAAAAGCAAAATACCAACAGCTGGCAGATAAAATTCAAGACGCTTTAGAATTCATGGAAGTATGTGGTATTAATTCAACTATAGCGCCAAGCTTAAAAGAAACAGATTTATACACATCACACGAAGCGTTATTGCTAGGCTACGAAGAAGCATTAACCCGTAGAGACCATTTATCAGGCGACTGGTACGATTGTTCAGCACACTTTGTTTGGATTGGTGAACGTACTCGCCAGCTAGACCATGCCCATATTGAATTTTTTAAAGGTATTAAAAACCCAATAGGCGTTAAAGTTGGCCCAGGTATGGATCCTGACGAACTTATCCGTTTAATTGATGCACTAAACCCAGATAACATTCCTGGCAGGTTAACGCTCATTACACGAATGGGTGCAGATGTATTACCAGAGAAGCTACCGGCGCTTGTTCGCAAAGTACAGCAAGAAGGGCGTAAGGTAATTTGGAGCTCAGATCCAATGCATGGCAATACAGAGAAAGCCAGCTCAGGTTATAAAACTCGCAGCTTTGATAACATTATGCGCGAAATTAGTCAGTTCTTCGCTGTTCACAAAGCTGAAGGCTCATACGCAGGTGGTGTTCATTTAGAAATGACCGGACAACATGTTACTGAATGTACCGGTGGTGCATACGGTTTATCAGATGATGACTTAGCGCAGCGTTACAAAACTCAATGTGACCCTCGCTTAAATGCCGATCAAGTATTAGAGCTTGGCTTTTTAGTTGCAGACCTTTTAAAAGATGCTCGCAAGTAATACGCCTTCTTAATATGTTAAAAGCCGCTATTAATTAGCGGCTTTTTTGTGTGCTGGTTGTAATTACATGCTTAAATCACATGTTAGTTTGTTAGTACTTACGACGCTCAAGACCTGTATCAGAAATGATTTTTGCTGAAATCTCTTCAACCGAATGGTGGGTAGAATTTAAATGAGCAATTTTATGCTTTTTATAGAGCATTTCTACTTCGCGCACTTCAATACGACACTGTCTAATTGATGCATATTTTGAATTTGCCATTCGTCTATCTCTGATCGCAGCCAGTCTCTCAGGGTCTATAGTTAAACCAAACAGTTTATGCTTATAAGGCACTAAGCACTTGGGTAACCCTTCGCTTTCTAAATCATCTTCTGTGATCGGATAATTGGCCGCTTTAATACCGTATTGCAGGGCTAAATACAGGCTTGTTGGCGTTTTACCGCTTCGACTAACGCCAACTAAAATAATATCAGCCTCAGCAAAGTTTTTAATATTACCGCCGTCGTCATTCATTAAAGCATAGTTAACTGCATCAATTCTAAAGTCATAACTTTTTTCATGAATAGAGTGTGTTCTGTGTACTTTTGGTACTGGTGCCACGTTTAATTCTTTTTCAATTTTTTCACTATAGGTACTTAAAAAGTCGTATGAAACTGCATCCGCTGAGCGAATAATCTCAGACAACTTATGATTCACAAAAGTAAAAAACACCAAAGGCTTTTCACCTTGCTTAGATGACGTGGCGTTAATAAGCGCTTTTATTTCATGCGCTTTTTCTTCAGTTTCTACAAAAGGGATTGTTTTATGATTAAATTCGACAGGGAATAAAGATAAAGTCGCATGACCAAACACTTCAGATGTGATTGCTGTTCCATCTGAAATATAAAACGCAGTTCTCATAAAGCCTCTTTTTTATTACATTTAATTTTAAAATCAGTGTATCACGGTTTACGTGGGGACGTTTGCCAGTGTAGAATGGTGGCGACCTTTATAAAAGGTTTTCTTTCTTAACTCTCACAGTTAGTACTACAATTTGTTTTTTGGAGAAAGATCCGTGCAAGAATACGTTCTCTGGTATCAAGAGCTTGGTATGCAAGATGTTCCTCGAGTTGGTGGTAAAAATGCCTCACTTGGTGAAATGATTTCAAACTTAGCTAACGCAGGTGTGCAAGTCCCAGGTGGTTTTGCTACTACCTCAGACGCTTTTAACGAGTTTTTAGAACAATCAGGACTCAACGCAAAAATTCACGACATTTTAGATACTCTTGATGTTGATGATGTAAACACACTCGCCAAAGTCGGCGCCGATATCCGTCAGTGGATTATCGATACCCCATTCCAACCTAGTCTAGATAAAGCAATCCGCGATGCATACAGCCAACTTCATGGTGATGCTTCTGCAGATGTTTCATTCGCTGTTCGTTCATCAGCTACTGCTGAAGATATGCCAGACGCCTCGTTTGCAGGCCAACAAGAAACGTTCTTAAACGTTGTTGGTATTGATTCTGTAATGACTGCTATTAAACACGTATTCGCTTCGTTATTTAACGACCGCGCTATTTCTTATCGTGTTCACCAAGGCTACGATCACCGTGGTGTAGCGTTATCAGCGGGTATTCAACGCATGGTACGCTCTGATAAATCAGCATCAGGTGTTATGTTCAGTATTGATACTGAATCGGGCTTTGAAGATGTAGTGTTTATCACATCAAGCTATGGTTTGGGTGAAATGGTTGTTCAGGGTGCGGTTAACCCTGATGAATTTTATGTTCATAAACCAACGCTACTTAAAAACAAGCCAGCTGTAGTACGTCGTAACATTGGCTCTAAAGCCATTCAAATGATTTACTCTCAAGACAAAGCTCATGGCAAACAAGTAGAAATTGTTGACGTAGACTCAGCACTTTCAAACAAATTTTCGATTACAGATGAAGAAGTGCAAGATCTTGCCAAACAAGCTGTAATCATTGAAAAGCATTACGGTCGTCCAATGGACATCGAATGGGCAAAAGATGGTAACGATGGCAAACTATATATAGTTCAAGCGCGCCCAGAAACTGTTCGTTCAAACGAAGACACAAACGTAATGGAACGCTTCCAACTTAATGGCAGCAGCAATGTTGTTGTTGAAGGCCGTGCAATTGGTCATAAAATTGGTAGTGGTGTTGTACGTGTACTTGACTCAATCAAAGAGATGGACCAAGTACAAGTAGGTGACATTTTAGTTACCGATATGACCGACCCAGATTGGGAACCTATCATGAAACGCGCGGCAGCGATTGTTACAAATCGTGGTGGTCGAACGTGTCATGCTGCAATCATTGCACGTGAGTTAGGTATTCCAGCCGTTGTTGGTTGTGGTAATGCAACAGACTTAATTAAAGCTGGTCAAGAAGTTACTGTATCATGTGCCGAAGGCGATACAGGTTTCATCTACGAAGGTATTTTAGACTTTGAAGTACTTACTTCACGTGTTGACGAAATGCCTGAACTTCCAATGAAAGTGATGATGAACGTTGGTAACCCAGATCGCGCATTCGATTTTGCACGTTTACCACATTCAGGTGTTGGCCTTGCGCGCGTTGAGTTTATCATCAACCGTATGATTGGTGTTCACCCTAAAGCCTTATTAAACTTTGATGCACAAACAGATGCATTAAAAGCAGAAATCACAGACATGATTGCCGGTTACGAATCACCTGTTGAATTCTATATTGGTAAACTAGTAGAAGGTATTTCTACCTTAGGTTGTGCGTTTGCTCCAGAGCGTGTAATTGTTCGTATGTCTGATTTTAAATCAAACGAATATGCTAACTTAGTGGGCGGCCAGCAATACGAGCCAGAAGAAGAAAACCCAATGATTGGTTTCCGTGGCGCTGCACGTTATATCTCTGAAGACTTCCGTGATTGTTTTGCACTTGAGTGTGAAGCTATAAAACGCGTAAGAAACAGCATGGATATGACCAACATCGAAATCATGATCCCATTCGTACGTACCCTTGAAGAAGGTAAACGCGTTATTGAATTACTTGAAGAACATGGCCTTAAACGTGGCGAAAATGGTCTTAAAGTAATCATGATGTGTGAGCTTCCGTCAAATGCATTAATGGCTGAAGAATTCTTAGAATACTTTGATGGTTTCTCTATCGGTTCTAACGATTTAACTCAGTTAACGCTTGGTCTTGACCGCGATTCAGGTTTAATTGCTCACCTATTTGATGAGCGTGACCCTGCAATCAAAAAGCTACTTTCTATGGCAATTAAAACAGCCAAAGAAAAAGGTAAATATGTAGGTATTTGTGGTCAAGGTCCTTCAGATCATGAAGACTTTGCAGCATGGTTAGTAGAGCAGGGCATTGACTCTGTTTCGTTAAACCCAGATACAGTACTAGAAACATGGTTATACTTAGCAGACAAACTTGCTAAGTAAGTTACCTCGTTAAAAAATGCCAGCAACTGCTGGCATTTTTTATGACTAAAAATTAATTTTTTGCTAATTTTTTATCTAAATAGGCACATGAACGAGTCAGTGCTTTTTGACACCAAGTTAAATACCCTCTTGCTTTAGGGTAATACATAGAAAAGCAGAATAAGCCTGCAATAAAAAATATTAACGATGGCCCTGGCACCACAGCAAACAATAATCCGAGTAAAATAAACAGTGTTCCGCTGATCTGCATTAGTAGTTTTTTCATATAAACCTCATAGTAGGCGTTTAACTTGATTATAATTGCAGCTGCTCATATATCGATAAAAAGAGTGTTACAAACTGTAAAATCTTCAATTTCTATTAGCCATCGCCATGATATAATTACACAAATGCATTAATAAGCGCCGCCATGATAGCAACTATTACACAACAAGATGCCGCGACCGAGCTTGTCGCAAATTATTTAAATACTATAAAAAATCAAGGGTTTACCGGAGATACAGACGCAAGTTATGCAACCAGACTCACAGCATCAACTGATAACAGTATTTACCAGCAGCTTCCGCAAGGTGTTATTTTTCCTAAAAGCGAAAAAGACATTCAAGTTGCTCTGCAAATAGCATCGCAAGACCCTTTTTTATCGTTAACTTTTGGTCCTCGCGGTGGCGGCACAGGAACAAATGGTCAATCTTTAACGCCTGGTATTGTGGTTGATTTATCACGTTATATGCGTGAAATCCTCGAGATAAATGTTGAAGAAGGTTGGGTACGAGTTCAAACCGGTGTGATAAAAGATCAACTTAACGACTTTTTAAAACCGTATGGATTTTTCTTTTCACCCGATTTATCTACTAGCAACCGCGCCACTATTGGCGGCATGATCAGTACTGATGCATCGGGGCAAGGCTCCTTAGTTTATGGCAAAACCAGCGACCATGTTTTAGGGCTAACCACCTATTTAGTTGATGGCACTGCAATGTCTACCAGTCCAATAGACATTGAAAAAGCAAAAATAATTGCCGATCAGGAATCCTTAATTGGCAAACTCTACAAAACAGTATTAGACATATCACTTAATGAACGCGACGCTATATTAGCCAAATTTCCACGGTTAAATAGATTTTTAACCGGTTATGACCTAGAGCATGTGCTAAGTGAAGACTTACAAACTTTTGATATGAGCCGCTTAATAACCGGATCAGAAGGTTCTTTAGGCATAGTTACTGAAGCAAAATTAAACCTAACACCTATCGCAGAATTTAAAACCCTCATAAATATAAAATATGACAGTTTTGATTCTGCGCTTCGCCATTCACCATTTTTAGTTGATGCCCGCGCAACTTCAGTTGAAACCGTTGACAGCAAAGTATTAAATCTTGCCCGCGAAGATATTATTTGGCATTCAGTATCGGACTTAATAACCGACGTTGCTAATAAAGATATGCAAGGACTCAACATGGTTGAGTTTAATGCCGTATCACCAGAAGACATAAAAGACAAAGTAGACACATTATGTAAATTATTAGATGAGTGTGTAGCTAACCAAACTAATGGCGTTATTGGCTATCAGTTAACCAGTGATAAAAGCGATATACTGAAAATTTATGCAATGCGTAAAAAATCAGTGGGTTTACTCGGGAATGTAAAAGGCAGCCAAAAACCTCTCGCGTTTGCAGAAGACACCGCCGTTCCACCAGAAAATTTAGCCGATTATATTGTTGAATTTAGAGCGCTACTTGATAGCTATAATTTACAGTACGGTATGTTTGGTCATGTTGATGCTGGCGTTTTACATGTTAGGCCAGCACTGGATATGTGCGATCCTGAACAAGAAAAATTACTGCGCACTATTTCAGATGAAGTAGTAAAACTCACCGCAAAATACGGTGGTTTGATGTGGGGCGAGCACGGTAAAGGTTACAGAAGTGAATACGGTCCTGAATTTTTTGGTGAGCATTTATTTACGCAATTACGAAAAATAAAATCGGCGTTTGATCCAAATAATAAAATCAACCCCGGAAAAATATGTACCCCGCTTGAAAGTGAAGACTCACTAGTTAGCGTTGATGGGCAAAAGCGCTCTTACTTCGACAAGCAAATATCTATTGATGTTAAGACCAGTTTCAACAATGCAATGACCTGTAATGGTAACGGCTTATGTTTTAATTATGATGAAAACTCGCCAATGTGCCCGTCGTATAAAGTAACTGGCGATCGCCGTAATTCGCCAAAAGGTCGAGCAGGGCTAATGCGTGAATGGTTACGTCTTCAAGAGTCAAAAGATGTTAATTTACTTGAGGTAGAAAAAGAACTTAACAAAGGTGAAGTAATTACTTGGTGGGAGCGCTTTGTTCATAGCAGAGAGAAAAAACAAGGCGTTTACGATTTTTCGCATGAAGTAAAAGCCTCAATGGATGAATGTTTAGCGTGTAAAGCGTGTACTACCGCTTGCCCAATAAAGGTAGATGTACCAACTTTTCGAGCTCGTTTTTTAAATTATTATCATAGTTATTATGCGCGCCCACTTAAAGATTATTTAGTGGGTAATATCGAAAACAGCGCACCATTAATGGCAAAATTTGCGAGGGTTATAAACCCAATTGTTAAAACGTCATTAGTCAGTAGCCTGATTAAAAAAACAGTAGGCTATGTTGATACCCCACAGCTAAGTATTCCAGCACTCAACAAACGTGTAAACAAAGCGCAAAGATTTAATTTAGAATTACTTAAAAAATTAAGCGCCAATGAACAAAATGAGTATGTGCTCATTGTTCAAGATCCATTCACTAGTTTTTATGAAGCAGAATTAGTTGAGAGTTTTATTACACTAATTACTCAGCTTGGAAAAAAACCAATACTGTTACCTTTTAAACCCAATGGTAAACCTCAGCACGTGAAAGGTTTTTTACATGAATTTAAGCTAACGGCAAAAAGTGCTGCAGAGTTTTTAAATCAGCTTAATGATATTAATGCACCGCTAGTTGGCTTAGATGCGTCGTTAGTGATGTGTTATCGCGATGAATATAATACAATTTTAGAAAATAACCGTGGCGATTTTAATGTGCAACTTGCGCATGAATGGTTAGAAACACAATCGTTCAGTGCTTTAAAAGCTAAACAAATAAATACTGAATTTACCTTATTAAGTCACTGTACCGAAACGACTGCATTACCAAAAGCAGCAAGTGTGTGGAAAAATATTTTTGATGAAGTTGGTTTAACATTAAACACAACAAATACTGGGTGTTGTGGTATGGCCGGCACTTATGGTCATGAAGCACAAAACCAAGCTAACTCCAAAGCACTTTATGAAATGAGTTGGAAACCTATCGTTGATAAAAATAAACCTGAGCAACTTTTATCAACTGGCTTTTCATGTCGTAGCCAAGTAAAACGTTATGAAAAATTTAAGCCTAAGCATCCAATAGAGTTACTGGCAAAAGTACTTAGTTAATAATTTAACTAAGTAAGCTGTAAAATAAAAAGGCGCAACTTATTATTAAGTTACGCCTTTTTATTTTTGTTTATATTTATTTAGTTTTTTTAGCAAAACTGTCTGCAATCGGTTTTGTACTAATACCATGAATAAATACACTAAATAAAATTGTGGTCATAGCAATGGTCGCAATTTGAAATTTATTTTCTATTTGTGTATCAATAACCATTAAAGTAAAAACAATCGAAGCCAATCCTCGCGGCCCAAACCAAGCAAACGTTAAACGCTCTTTTATTTTTAATGACGTAAATTGCAGTGACACCATAACAGGAATTATTCTGATCAGTGTTGTACTAAGTAGCGCATAAATTATTATTTCAGTATTTAATTTCGGGCTCACTAAATAAGCACAAACAAAACCGAATAAACACCAAATCATTAAAGAGGAAAAGTCAGCTATATGCTCTGAGTCTTCAATCAGCTCTTTGTTTATTTTGGTGCTCGCATATTTATCAAATAAAAGCCCCGCTACAAATACGGCAATAAATCCACTGCCATGAAAATATTGCGTAAGTGAAAATACAGCCATAGCAAAACCCAATAGTAAAAACGGGCTAGTGTTTTGGGCAAAGTAATGTCGCTTCATTGCAAAGTTTAAACACGGAATAAAAACAGCAATACTTGCAAATGCAATTAATAATGCAACTCCCAATTCTCTACCAAACACACTTAACGTTTGTGTTGCAGTAATTGCAGATTCAGGATTTTTTGCGAGCAGAATAAATATTAAAAATATAGGCACACATAAGCCATCGTTTAAACCGCTTTCTGTATTAATACCTTCGCGTATTTTTTCAGGCACTTTTGTATTGCTTAATAATCCCTTACTCAAGGCCGCATCGGTTGGGGTTAATATAATTGCGATAAGTGCTGCTTGAATTAATGAAAGCTCAGCAAATAAAAATAACGCGGTTACAATCCCGAGTAATAAAGTTAATGGTAAGGCAACAAATAAAAGTAAACTAGGATATTGAAAACTATGCCTTAATACTCCTAATTTTGACTTTGCTGCATCGGTAAATAAAAAGATACTGAGCGTTAATTCTATAAAGGGTAGTAAAAACCGTAAGCCATTTTTAAAATTTTCACTTTCGTTTGGAGCTATCAATGCTAGCAGCATCCCCCCGATAACAAAAAACATCGGCCCGGTAATTTCTGTTTTTTCTAATTGGCGTAGTGTTATAGAATAAATTAAAAATAATGCACCAATAAAAGCAATAACTAAGTATTCCATTAAATCTTCCTTTTTATTCCAGACTTTGCCCGTTCTTTAATATTTGTTTGAATATATATTTGATCAGTTGTGGCTATTTTTGCGTGACCTAAATCTTCAGATAAATGTTTTAAAGGTCGAGTTTGTGCGTCATGCGTTGCACCGGTATGTCGAAGCCAATGTGCAGTGGCCGCTTCTAATTGTTCCGCGTCATCTTTAAACCCATCATCAAGTAATGACTGCTGTGCAATATCAAAACTTTGTTGTACTAAACGACGAATTTGTCTTACTGTCATACCACCTTGGCCACGAACTTTATGCACTAACGGGTCGGATTCGTCAACCCGGGGCAGGGCAGGTAAACCACGGTATAACCGATAACGTTTTAAATACTCAAGAAAATCATCACTTAAAGTTACATCTCGTAATTTATTTCCCTTACCCATTATACGTAAAAACCAAAAGCCATCGTTATCTTGCCAAAAATGAGACATAACAGGTGACCATTGTGGACGTTCTGATAATTCTGATATACGTAAATATAATCCTTTTAAACAGGCGAGAGTAAAAAGGTTTCTTTCATATTCTGGTTTTTGTTCACACAGATCACGCGTTACACCAAATACGTATTCCCATTGAATATCGCTTAATGTATCGGGAATTTGTATTTGTGATTGTACAACCAAGTAGGGACTGTTTTTCTTAACAACAGGTACAAAGTTAGCGAAGGTTTTTTCTTCTAAAATAGCGAACTTGTAAAATACATTAAGTGCAGTAAACATTGCGGATAATGTTTGCTGACTCGCAATAGATTCTTTTTGCATGAAAGGGCGCCAATTTTGGTTTAACCGACGTACTCCTTGCTCATCTTTATAGCGCCACTGCACCGAAGTTGATGCCCACTTTTTATCCGGCTCGACCATAAAATCAACATACGCCTCAATGTCTTCACGCTTTAATTCGAATACTGATTTTTCAGCTATAAGCCATGACCACAAATAAAATCGTTCTAATTCATTGCGAAAACGACTATAAGTTGCTTCTGATTTTCGGCCATAAACATATAAAAATTGGTATAAAAAGTTAAGATCGGCCTTTGATTCAGTTACAGTCAAGCTGACTTGCTGTATAAAAGAGGCTAGTTCTGGATATTCTGATTGGAGTGTATTATCTTCAAGGTGAGCTATTTGATAACGTAATTGTTTTAATGTATCGACCAGAGCAACAAGCATAATAGTAAAATATATAAGAAAATAATAGACTTATAGATTAACCTTAAAGTCCGATACTGTCTAGTATTGGACATAACGAATTTTGATATTTATGCTAAATGCAGATTTATTAACCATATACCTTATTAAAGGAAAAATCATGAAAAAATTACTTCTGTTGAGCATGTTAGTTATTAGCGTTTTATTAACAGGTTGCGCTACTACAGGCAGTGCTTCTCCTGGAGAGAAACGTGCTTTAGTACAAAGTATGAAATCGAATACATTAACTGCTCTATACGAGAAAAAACCAGATGTTAAAACTCAAATTGCAAACTCTGCCGGTTATGCTGTATTTGATAATGCCAATGTAAACGTTATTTTAGCCAGTTTTGGTGGTGGGTACGGTGTAGTAAAAAATAACCTAACCGGAAAATCTACCTATATGAATATGGGCGAAGCTGGTTTAGGCTTAGGTTTAGGTGTTAAAGATTTCAATATTGTGATGGTTTTTCATGATCAAGCAGCGTTAAATAGATTTATTAAACATGGTTGGGCGTTCGGTGGTAATGCCGATGCTGCTGCAAAATACCAAGATAAAGGTGGTGCTTTAGTTGCCGAAGCTATTGCCGACCAAGTTACTGTTTACTCTTTAACCGAAAGTGGCCTTGCACTGCAAGCTGTTTTAAAAGGCACTAAATTTTGGGTCGATTCTGAGCTAAACTAAGCTATCAAAACCCTATCATAAGTGGGCTAGTTTTATGGATTACGCCCACTTTAATTTAATTCACTCAATTTAACATAACGTAATTTATGGGTTGTTTGTGGTGGGTAGATACTAAAAATAATAAAAAAGCCCTTACAGGCAGTCAGAGGCTCGAAACTCGCCTTTCTGTCTGTCTGTTAAGGGCTGGCTTGGATATTAACTTAAAAGGAAATCTTTTAAAGTTATCAAATAAACTTAAAGTTTTATTTGATAAATTACTTTAGTGATGAATCAATATAAGACCCTCCCGCTTTGCGGGTCCCTCCCATATTGATGTCATCATCGGCCGCGGCAAGCGCTGGCACGATGTTAACATCAAATTAGGACTCTAGTGAAAGTTTTACGTTAATAAGAGATTCAATTTCAGAAGACTGGTCGATTAAGCGATGAAATAAAGGCTCAATTTCACTGAAGTTTGAACCGCCATTTAGTACGGCATAAATACCGTTACAAAGTTCAGAGTGCGATGCAGCTAAATTCTTAATATTTTCGCATGAAATTAATTTATGGATAGCGTCCTCGTGAGCTGGCGCTATGTTGCTTGTATTTGGTAAAATGGTATTGTTATTAGACATGTTAAAACCTCGAAGTTTAATGTGTTAAGCCTATGCAGGTGTTCCAGCACCTGTATGGGCAATCTTATTTACTACTACGTACAATATGACTCATGAATCGCTTTAACTCAGCACTTAATTTAGTGTTAGGAAAAAGCTTCAAAAAGCCCTCTTTTAACTCTGCATCTAGCTTAAAATTGCAACTAGAATCCAGTTCAAAATCCTCTTGGTAGGTATTACCTTTCGTATCAGGTTCAACCATTGGTTTTTCATCTTGCGCTTGCTGTTTTAGTTTATATATATTGCTTAAAGCAACAGCCGCTTTTGACGCTTGTGAATGACTTGCAGACTTGCCATAAGCCACAAGACCAGGCGAATCATAATTAAGCCTACCAGATAAAACAGATCGACTTATAAAACCTCTAAGCTCATTACTAATATTTGAATGATTAGATTTACACAGCTCAGAGAAGTCGTTTTTAAGCTTTGAATTAACCCTAAAATTACACAAAGTTGTTTTTTCAGACATAGATACTACCCAATTAATACTTACAATGTATATACAAAATAGCACTTAAATTTTGTAAGTCAACAAATTTGTGTATACGTTGACTTTATTTTGTATGAATAACAGCTTTATTTTGTCTTTACTTTAAAGCAAAATAAAAACCAATTTAAAAAACAAAAATAAATATATAAAACAATGCATTGCGCATGTTTTATATATTTAATGAGATATAAAGAATGCCAAAATGGCAGTAGAGTCCACTATTGTAGAGTCCACTATTAAAGTATGTGGACTCTCAACCTGTACCAATACGGAAACATGATTTTTTATTTCAATTTTCGGCTAGGTTTATCAGAGGGGCGATTTAATTTAGGTTTTATTAATTAGCTATGTGCAGCCAGTAGATTATCAATGTCTGTTAGCTGGTTTGGGTTTCCGCTTCGCTATCGGCTGTCGCCATGTGAAAATAATTACCGAGTATAAATACAACCCATAAATCCCATTATGTTACGGGCTAGAACCGCTACGCTTAAAAGGGCTTTTGTTCTAGTTCGTGTGGGCTTCGCCATTTTCCACACGAAAAACCACAAGCGCCCCGCCTTTTAAATATTTTGGCGGGGCGCTGTCTAAACATAACGCGGCTTAAATTTATGGGTTACCACATTAATCTCTATTTTATGAGAGCTGTAATTATATTAAGTCAAGCCTCTAGTTAAATTCACCTATTGTTTCATGAAGAAGTCTCCAAGCAGATTTTTTATCCCCACTAAGGAGATTGACCAGCTTATTAAGACTAATAGCGCAGAAGTTTCTTTTATTTAAGAAGTCTATTTGTGATGGATGTATAAATTTACTAAGCCGTTTATCAAAATCATGTCCAATTGGACCATTGAAGATAAACAATCCTTTATGTGGTGTTGGATGTTTAGTCATACCTCCGCTCCAAGTGAACTGCTCAGATGAGCCGAGTCCATGTTTTCTAGCATTTTCTTCTCCTGATAAGTTAAAAACCCAGTCATCTAATTGCCTAAGATCACTTAACTTTGGAGATACATTTTTAGAAGATTTAACCTCAATTACAATACTATCTTGAATTGAAAAGTTATCATCTGGAGTGATAGTAAAATCTTCATATCCATTTCTACCGTTATTAATATTGAAACCCGCTTTCTTAAAAAGCTCTTTAACCCTTAATTCTAAAGGTTTACCTGATAGATCTTTGTCATTACCTAATGATAACTCACCAGTTTCATGCAGCATTTCTAAATTGCATTTCAGGAATTCTTCAGCTTCTCCGATAGTTGATATGCTAGCTTCTTTTAAAATAGCTAAAAGCTTTTCTTCATATTTCATTTAAACCTACAAAATTAAAGTTGTGAAAAGTACAGAGTTTTCATTATACATCTAATTAATTTTGATTATCCTACTAAGAACTTAATATTGTTTAAATTTTCATGCAATTATTCAATGATATGTAATAGTTTTATGACTTAGTTTAGCATGAAAGTATTTTATCAAACGCCTCGGCCAATTTCTCTGTTTCACTAAATACGGTATTCCAATATTTAATGCGGGTGTCGGCATCGAGATCAGTAAAGTCGTTTCTGTCTGGGATTTTTCCGTAAGGTAAGCCGGCTATAAATTCTTTTGATGGGGTGATCATCGCAACGTTGTCGTAATTTTGTGGTGCTACTTTACGTTTTAAGTTTTTATCAAACCACCCTGCTTTTGGATCTGAATTAAAATGCGGATATAAAATTAAGCCTGGGTTATTAATTTTTAAATCAAAGTGGTAATCAATAATGCCGCCATCGCGGTAAATTCCTGGTGGGGAACCGGCAATATTTTTTATGCCTTGCATTATTAGTGGTATAGAGCCCGATGCCAATAAGGCATCTTTTAAATTAGTTTGGCTAAGGACTATGTTTTGCGTTTTAAAATTGTAACTGTCGGTAATACTTAAATTACTATTGGGCGCGCCAAAAATAAAACGCTCATATTGCGAGCCTAGTAATTTTCGATTAATGCGGTTAAGCATATAACTTTTTGATAAACCTAAAAGCTGTATTAACTTATGTTCGCTGGCAATAAACCCGTTAGATTTTGCGACAATAAAATGCGCTTTAAAAACGGGATTATTTATAATTTCAGTAACACCATCATCACCAAATACATCATCTAATAAAGCGCGGGCTTTAAGTGTAATTTCAGCGGGCGTTGGTTTATTACTAGAATATCGGGTTTGTGAATATGATTTTGCTAACCGCTTAATGGCTGCAACTGGATCGTTTTGTGCAAAACAGGCTGAACGAAAAGCCCCAGCAGATGAGCCAATTAAATTAAGCGGTTGGGTGCGATGTTTAAAAAATTCGCCAAATATATATTTGTCTAAACCAAATAAGGTAAACCATTTAGGGCCACCACTTGCCCCTAAAAACGAGGTAAAAAGCTCGGGTTTAAAACCTTGTTCGTTTATTATTTTTGCTGCAGTTTTACCCGCATAAATGTCGATCATCTAAAAATACTACCTGTAGAGTCGCAGTTTAATGTTGTTAAAGCCAAATTTAAAAATGAATACTTATGCAAAATAAAACTTTTAAACTTTAATCTTAATCCCAAATTCCGTCTTCACATTTGCCCTGCACTTTTACGTTTTTTACCTTAAACTCAGGCTCTATGCCTTTGTCTCTTTGTGCGTGGTAGTCGTTAGTAACAGACAAAATAGTCGGTGTGAGTAGTATAATAGCGATAACGTTTACCACTGTCATTAACCCTAGAGCAATATCAGCTAAATCCCATACTTGTTTTAAGGTGGCTGATGCGCCCCACAACATCATTGATAAATAAAGCAAAGTATAAATACTGCGCCCTACTTTGTTATCGAGCTTAAATAAGTGGAGGTTACTTTCGGCGTAGGCGTAGTTAGCAACTACCGAGGTAAAAGCAAATAAAGTAATGGCAGCGGCTACAAAATACACGCCGCCTTGCGCTAAGTGTGAGGTCATAGCGCTTTGTGTTAAGCGTATACCTTCCATTTCACCGCTTATATCTACATCGGCCAATAAAATAATAACCGCGGTACAACTGCACAATACGATGGTATCGAAAAACACCCCTAACATTTGTATGTAGCCTTGTGTCGCTGGGTGGTTTGGCATTGGACTGGCACTAGCCGATGCATGCGGCACACTTCCCGCGCCAGCCTCATTAGAATATAAACCGCGTTGTATACCATTTTTAATGGCTGCACCCATGGCGCCTGCACCAGCTTCTTGCAAGCCAAACGCTGATAAAAGTATATCTTTAAGCATGGCAGGTACTTGGGTGAAGTTAATCAGTGTAATTACTACAGCAACAAGCACAAACACGATGCCCATAACAGGCACTACTCGCTCGGCGAATCGGGCAATGGCTTTAAAGCCACCTAAAATAATAGAGCCTGCTAAAAGTGTGATCACAACACCTGAGTAAAAAGTGGGTATTTCAAATGCGTAATTTAGTGCATCGGTAATGGTGTTGGTTTGCATGGCGCTAAAGGTAAAGCCGTAACCTAAAAACAAACAGGCGGCAAACACAATAGCAAACGCACGGCTGCCTAAGCCTTGTTGAATATAATACGCAGGGCCACCTCTGAATTCGCCATTGCTGTCGCGAATTTTATATACCTGGCCTAAAATACTTTCTGCAAACCCGGTTGCCATACCCAGTATAGCAATGACCCACATCCAAAATATGGCGCCGCTACCACCGAGTGATATAGCCACAGCCACACCGGCTAAATTACCTGTGCCTACTCGAGCACACAGCCCAGTGCAGAGCGCTTGAAATGATGAAATATCGTTTTTATTACACTTACTACTGCCTTTTAGCAGGCTAAACATGTGCTTAAATTTAACTAATTGAATTGCTTTTAAGCGTACTGAAAACCAAATACCTGCAAATAGTAGTATATAAATTAGTATTTGGCCTTCTCCCCATAATAGGCCATTTACACTTTTTACTACGGTATCGAACATGGGCTAATCCTTTTGTATTTATTATGTTTTTACTCATCGAGTAGTTGAGTAATTTGCATTTAATAATGCATGTTAGCCATAGCTTAGCGGAGCTAAGCTGCCTTAGAATGTTGACTTAGAGGTAGGTTATTTACTTTGCAGGTGTATACCCGCAATCATGCATCTAACCGAACCTCCCGCCGACTCTATGGTTGGTATAGGTAACGGAACAAGTTTAGCTGTTTTTTGTATTGCTGCTTTTTGCTCGGTTGTAAGTGCATTAAACGCCGTTTGTGAGAGGGCTAAAATACGACCATTTGTACCTTGTAGCTCTATTGCATTGCCGCAAAAGCTATTTATTTGCTCATTGGTTAAGTTTATTACTTCTAAATGGCTTTGTTTAAAATAGCTAATTAATTGTTTGTGCTGACTATTTGGCACCATATTTAAGCTGATCATGGCAAACTCTGTGGCTACACACATCAATACATTAGTATGATAAACCGCAATACCTTGCTCATCGTAGGCATTAAATACAACGGGTTTTAGCTTTAATTGCTCGCATACTGTATTAACCACAGCTTTAGTCGTACGCTTAGATTCTACTGCATAAGCAAGCTTATGTGGGTGGTCAATAACAAGCGATCCTGTACCTTCTAAAAATGCATTTTCTTTCGCTAAAAATGAATAATCAGTCACAGACAACACTTTATAGTGATTAGTCAAAAAATCAATAATATCTTTTCGATATTCTAATCTTCTGTTTTCTGCGTACATTGGGTACATAACTAGCTCGCCACTTTGATGGGTAGAAAACCAATTATTTGGAAACACAGAATCGGGCGTGTGTGTATGTTCGTCTTCAAAAAGATGAACCTTTACGCCCTCGTTTTGTAATAATTTAACCGCATTAGTTACTTCGTCAAAGGCAAGCTGGCTCTGATTTTGTGAGTTGCAGGTACTTTGAAACGTGTTGTCTAACATAGTTTGTGGGTTAGATGTAAAGTGATGCGGGCGCACCATAACCACCGCTGTTGGTGCTTGCTTTATGTGGCTCATGCGACTTGCTCTTGCTTAGTTGTTTTTGATGGCTGTGTACTATTAAGTACCGAAAATAAATTACGCGGATCAGCTTGTTGTGTAATTAAATCAAGTAGTTCAAACTCACCCGCAGCCACCAGCGCGTCTTTAATATACACCAGCGCGGTAAAGTCTTCACTTGCAAAGCCTACCCCATCAAAAATAGTAAGCTCGTTGTTACTTGTACGCCCAGGTGTTTGTTTATTAATTACTTTATGAAACTCTGTTACATCAAAACTACTGCTCATTTGTTGAATTTCGCCCTCTATTCTGGTTTGTGGTTCGTACTCTACAAACACATTTGCGCGCGTTAATAATTGTGAATCAAGCTCTGTTTTACCAGGGCAATCCCCACCAATGGCATTTAAATGCACGCCCTGGGGGATCATATCGCTGGTTAAAATAGTGGCATTTTTTTTATCGGCTGTGCAGGTTGTAATAATGTGCGCACTTTGCACGGCTTCTTCTGCGCTATTGCATATAGTTATATTTAAACCGTAACCACTTAAGTTGTTATAGGCTTTTTTAGAGGCGTTCTTATCAATATCGTATAAACGAATGTGGGTAATGCCTAATACGGCTTTAAAAGCTAATGCCTGAAACTCAGACTGCGCACCATTACCAATTAATGTAAGTGTTGTTGAGTGTTTGGGTGCTAAATACTTTGCCACAAGCGCCGATGTAGCCGCTGTGCGTAAGGCCGTGAGTAAGCACATTTCGCTGATCATAACCGGATAGCCGCTATCAACATCCGATAAAATTCCAAATGCCGCAACTGTTTGAAGTTCTTTAAACGTATTTTTTGGATGACCATTTACATATTTGCAGCTAAACATTTCACCGTCGCTTACGGGCATAAGCTCTATTACGCCATCAGGAGAGTGCGCCGCATAACGTGGCGATTTATCAAATTCGTCCCAGCGAGCAAAGTCGTGTTTTAATCTTTGGGTAAGCTCAAGCAATACGTTTTCTATTCCGACTTTATTTATAAGTTTGGCCATTGTCTGTACGCTAACAAATGGAACACCTTGTTTTGGCTCTGCTATAAAATGACTCATAAATACCTCTTTAATGACTAAATAAATTAATAGAAATAAGTTTATAGGCCAGAGGTGACAGTTAAAATGCCAAAAGTTCATACAAATAGCATTATTTTTTAGCAAATTGCTATGCAATAAAGTACAAATTTAGTAATTTGTAATAAACACATAACCCAAGGCGTTTTATGACCCCTTACATTTACGACTCACTAGATAACGCATTAATAGCCGAATTACGAAAAGATGGCCGCGCTTCTATTTCAGCCCTAGCCGATGTTTTAAAGGTCTCGCGCGGGACGGTACAAAATCGCTTGGACCGTTTAGTTTCATCGGGTGCTATATTAGGCTTTACGGTGCGTGTACACGAACACATAGAAACCGAAGCTGTAAGAGCAGTAATGATGGTGGAAGTGGTTGGTAAATCTACATCGCAGGTAATTAAAACCCTGCGCGGCATACCAGAGCTAACAAAGTTACATACGACCAACGGCGCTTGGGATTTAGTGGCTGAAATACAGGCTGCAAATTTAGGTGAGTTTGATGGCGTACTTAGGCAAGTGCGCGAAATAGAAGGCATTTTAAATAGCGAAACCAGTATATTATTATCATCTACTTAGGTTTTATTAACGCCATGTTTTACTTAAAGTATTTTAGGCAATACTCGGGTTATTTATTACCGGTTAAACTTAATGGGATTTAAGTTTTACCTTAATACACAGCTACATGGCGTGGCTGTGTGCATAATCTACTATACGTGTATTTTGGCTTTTTAAATAAGCGCGTCCTGCTTTTACACCTAGCTTATGATCAAAGCGTAAATCGTCGTTAGAGCTGCCTAACAATTTGCTATGTAGCTTTTCGTCTGCAAAAATTTGTATAATTTCTACATCACTAGGCGGATTGGCTATAAATGATAGTTCGTCTAGGTATGCTTGCTCGTGTTGAATCAAGTAATCAAGTGTTTTTGGGCAGTAGCCTGATGCACATGCAAATGTTCTTAGCTTTTGAACCCATGCAGTTTGCGCTTGAAAATTCTCATCAACGGTTCTTATTACCACGATTTTTCGTGCGCCACGGTTATAAGCTTCGCGTACAGGCAATGGCGCAGCCAAGCCGCCATCTAAATAAAAATCTTCATTCGATTGCTCTGCAGCTAAATGTGCTTCGTTTGCCGCTTTTGAGCCTAACCAAGGAGTGAGTTGAACACCTTGTTTATACAAAAAAGGTAAAGCACTTGAGGCTTTTAATAGTTCTCGCCAGTGTTTACCATCGCCAGTAGGAGATAAATAATACGGTTTACGATCACGTGCATTGGTTGTAGTGATCAGGAGTTCTCTATTACCAAGGCTATTTTTTGCTGTTTTAAAGTCTAATGCTCTATTAACCTCAGTGGTTTTTTCGAAATACCAGTCTAAGTCAACAATGTGTTTACCCATTAGGCCTCGACCTAACTGAAAAAAACGTTTATGACGGGAAAGCCCTCTGATCAAGCGTTTTGCGTAGCCTTTTTGACGCGCTAAATAACTGGTTAAATTTTGCGAGCCAGCAGACGTGCCTATAAATAAATCAAACGGGTCGTAGTTTTGCTCTAACCACGCGTCAAGTACACCAGCTGTAAATATCCCTCGCTGCCCTCCACCTTCAGCAATCAATGCAGTTTTAGGGTGCATAGGCTTATTGAATGTGTGTGGAGCAACATTTATCTGAGATTTCACGGTGTACCTCTTAGTTGTTAACTTAACGGATAGTCGTTTTATTTTAACGCGTTTAATTAAATCCTTAAAACAGATTAATTGAATTAGTTCAATTGAAAATATAAATCACTTATTTTTACTCAATCTGTAACTCAATTCTTTATTTCACTATTAGTTTAACAATGGTTGAGTGTACGCTTGCTTAACCAATTGCTTATCAATGTTTTGTTTGCATTAAAATTTCAAGCGCTTTATGGCGCTTTTCATTATCAAATAAGTCGTTGGTGAATATAAGCTCATCAACCCCTAATTGATTTACAATCATTTCTAGCTTGTGTTTAATACTGGCTGGCCCACCGGTAACACTTAACCCTAAAAAGCTCTCAACATGAGCGCGCTCTTGTTCGCTCCACAAACCTTCCATTGTTTCTACTGGGGGTTTTAACCACAGCTCGTCGCCTCTAATTAACGATAACACTCGCTGTTTGGATGTAGTTGATAAGTACTGTGCTTCTTCATCTGTATCTGCAGCCACTAAAGGTAATGCCAACATGACATAAGGCTTAGCTAATACATTTGATGGTTTAAATTCTCGTTTATACAAGGCTATTGCATCATGCACAAAACGCGGTGCAAAGTGCCCCGCAAATACATAGGGTAATCCTTTTTGTGCAGCTAACTGCGCACTAAATAAACTTGAACCTAAAAGCCAAATGGGAACATTGGTGTTTTCACCAGGTATTGCTCGCACGCGCTTAGTTCCCTCATAAGGGCCCAATAATCTTTGTAACTCGCTCACTTCATTAGGAAAGTTTTCAGCACGACTGATATCGTTATTTAATGCACGACTTGTCACAGGATCGCTACCTGGAGCGCGCCCTAACCCTAAATCAATTCGACCTGGGTATAAACTTTCTAAGGTGCCAAATTGCTCCGCAACAACTAAAGGAGCATGATTAGGCAACATAATTCCACCCGACCCTACGCGTATTTTTTTAGTGTTTCCGGCTATATGCCCCACCAAAATTGAAGTAGCCGCACAAACAATCCCAGGCATATTATGATGCTCGGCTAACCAAAAACGATTAAAACCGAGTTCCTCAGCTTTTTGTGCATAGGCTGTACTTTTATTTAAGGTGTCACTCACAGTGGCGCCTTTAGGCATTGGCGCCAGTTCTAATAACGAAAAAGGAATAGTTGATAACAAAGTAGTACCTCCAAATTAAATAGCGATTTATAGCGCTAGCCATAAATAATGAGTCTACGGTAAGAGATGGGGGGACATTACAGTCAATTCAAGGCGCCTTGCCTTTTAAAAGCTAAATAGCGATGTGATTGAACAACAATTAAGTTAGCTATTTTTAGCAGCAGCGTGTTGGCGCTTTAGTTTATAAGCTTCTGAATCAAGCCCTTTTTTCCAATAGCCCGATGCAACAATTTGACTGCGCGGTATAGCTAATTCATCAGTTAATATGGTTTTTGCTTTACGGACTAATCCGGCTTCAAGTGCCATAAATACAATAGGTTGTTGCTCACTAAGTGGTAGCGATTTTAATGCGTTTATCATATCTGTATCGGGGTTATTTGTTATTAACCACGTTACATCACGCGAGGAGTCTAAGCTAATCACATCATCTTTTGTTGGTGCATGAATAATCGCGTCAATTTTTGCGTTTATAGGCAATTGTTGCACGTAGCCTTTAATTGCATTAACCGAAGTTAAATCGCCAAGTAATAGATAATATGAATGATCATAGTTATCCAACTTTTTAGGGCCTGGCCCTGCCATACCCACTTCATCGCCTACTTTTGCTTCTTTAGCCCAATTAGTGGCTGGGCCTTGGTGCATATTTATCACAAAATCGAGGGTAAGTGCACCAGTGTGCTCATCAACATGTCTTATAGTGTATGAACGCATACACGTAGTTTTAATATTAAAGTCAACGCGGCCATTTTGTGGAATAAGCACCTTAACGTAGTTACCAATGTATTGGGCACTCAGGTCGTTAAACTCATCTGAGCCGACAATAATGCGTTGTAAATGTGGGGTTATTTGCTTTGTGCTTAATACGGTTGCTTTGCGTACTTTTTTACCCATATAAATTTACCTCACTAAAATGATGAATTGCACAACGCCCCATTGGTTGATAAAATCAACTATAGCAATTTAATTGACTTTGTCAACCATTATGGATTTATTATGAACTCATCATTGGCCAATACATTATTTGCTTTAATGCAAAATTATCGCGTTACCATACGCGAAGCCATTAATGCAGGTGAGCTTGGGTTAAACGCGATGCATGTGCGTTGCCTGCATATTATTGCAGCGACACCTCAGTGCACTGCTAACGATATTGTGAATCAAACCCAACGCGACAAAGCCCAAATAGCACGGTTAGTGAAAGAACTGCTCGCGCTAAACTTAATTCATAAAAATGCCAGTGAGCATGACAAGCGTTGTTTTATTCTGTCGTTTACCGCACAAGGGTGCAGGCTTTACGACAAATTATTAAACGCTGAGCAGCATGTAAATGCGCAAATGTGTAAAAACTTAAACCCACAGCAAATCAATGACTTCTTAGATACAGCTCAGCAAATGATCAAAAATATGGATTGATCGCAGATCCATTACTTGGCATAACTTATATAAAACGCATATACTGTACACTTATACAGTATATGCGTTTTAGGTTGTGTTATGTTTGTTATTCCCATTTATATAGAGGCCGGTGTATGCGGATTTGAGTCACCTGCAGCACAATATACAGAGCTTGGCGTTTCACTTGATGAGTTATTAATAAAGCACCCTGATGCCACGTTTATTGGGATAGCGTCTGGGTGCTCTATGCAAGAAATTGGTATTTTTGAGGGCGACTTACTGTTGGTTGACCGCGCTGAAATACCAAAAGATGGCGATGTTATTGTGGCTAACTTAAATGGTTTATTTGTGTGTAAGCTGCTTGATAAGACCAATGCACGCTTGCTATCAGCCTCTTCTGCTTATAAGCCGGTGCAATTGACTGAGTCAGATGAGTTTCAGCTTGAAGGCGTGGTAACTCGCTCTATTAGGCTGCATCGCCAAAGCCCTGAGTTACTTTCATGTATGCCTTAGTTGATGCCGTTGCTTTTTACGCCAGTGCCGAAAAAGTATTTGATCCGGCTATTCGCTCAAAGCCTGTGGTAGTGCTTACCAATAATGACGGCTGTGTGTGTGCGGTCTGCCCAATTGCGCGTAAGCTTAATATTCCTAAATTTGGCCCTTACTTTAAAGTTAAGCAGTTACTAGAACAAAACAATGTGGTTGTACGCTCTAGTAACTATGAACTATACGCTAATTTAAGCGACCGGATGATGAGTGTAATTGGCCGCTTTTGTGACACCCAGCATGTTTACAGTATCGATGAATCGTTTTTACACTTTAATGGTTATCAACCTTTAATTAACGATTGGCAAGCATATGGGCAACTAATTAGGCGTACTGTATGGCGCGAAACCAAACTCCCTGTTGGGGTTGGCTTTGGGCCAACACCGACCTTAGCCAAAGCCGCTAACCATGCAGCTAAAAAACTAACTGGCTTTAATGGTGTTGCAGTGATTGACGATGAAGTAAGTCGCCGCACTATTTTACAACGAATGCACTGCCAAGATGTTTGGGGGGTGGGCAAACGTTTAGCTAAAAAGCTGGCTCTCATGGACATTCATACCGCGTGGCAACTGGCTGAGCAAAGCCCAAAAACAATTCGCCGCCAATTTAGTGTGGTGCTTGAGCGCACAATTAACGAGCTCAACGGCATTACCTGTTTAAACTGGGATGATGTACGCCAAGATAAACAAGCTATTTTTTCAACTCGTAGTTTTGGTCAGCGACTTTGCGACCCCGATGCAGTTAAAACCGCCCTAATAAATCATGCTAGTGTAGTTGCACAAAAATTAAGAGCGCAACAGTCGCTCACTCATCGTATTTATATTTTTGCTGCCAGCTCATCACATGAACACGCCTTTTATAAAAAGTCAGTTATGCATCAATTTGATCCGCCCACTAACGATACTCGCGTTATGGCCAATGCGGTATCAAAGAGTTTTGAGCAAATATATCAACCGGGAATTCGATTTTATAAATGTGGTGTGGGCGCATTAGAGCTCAGCCCGCAGCAGTTTCAACAACATCATTTATTTGATAAGCAAACCGATAACCCGCAGTTAATGGGCTGCTTAGATGCGATAAATCATAGATACGGTAAAGGAATGCTTAGCGTGGCGAGCAGCCAATTAAATGATCATTGGCATATGAACAGGGCTTTTTTATCGCCGCAATACACGACTCGTTGGCGTGATATTCCAAAAATACAGTGTTAGTCGGCAACTTTAATAAATTCACATTCTACACTCGGATTGTCCAATGTGTATTTAAGCGTATTGCTGGTTAAAAAAGTAATGCTTTGTTTAATCGTTCCTTCATGGATAGGATTATCACAGCGGCTCATGCGTAAGCTATTTTCTAGGCCATCTGTTTTATATTTTAGCGAGCTGGTAATAAAACAATAATTTGGTTTTTCAATGGTACGAGTACCATTGTGTAAGGAGTTAAACAAAATCTCTTTGCCTAAGCTAAAACCTTGCTCAGGATCTTCAGGGTTATTAAATTGTAATCGGCTATTAGTACATAACCCAGAGTTACTTGAGGTCACTTCGTAATTACCCAGCTTAGTTTGTAACAGCGGAATAAAGCGAGTTTTATTACTTGGGCCTGCTACTGCATAGCAGCTAAAAAGGCTTATGGTAAGTAAAACCAGTGTGAAAAATTTCATTATAGGCTCTATCCTCGTGTATCAAATATGATCAAGCACTGTGACTATGCTTAGCTATTTCTAACTATAACAGAGATTTACTATAAAAGATGTGAAGTCGTTATACCATAAACACGTCTTTAAACTGTATTTAAAAATACGTAGCTCACAGCAAATACGATTACATTTTAAAACAGTTCAGTTAGTGAAATAAGAGGATGTGAAGGATAGCGCAAGCTGTATCAAAACCTAAGCAACATAAAATGCATTACCCCTAACCCAAAGTAATGCATTAATAGTCAAAAGTGAGCGATTACTGCCAATACTTAGCAAATAATTGCGGGTAATTTTGTTTTAAAAACTTAGGTTTGTCTTTAAAGCGCTTACCTTTAGGTTGTTCAAGCCCTGAGGGGATAAAGGGTAACTCATCGTCATTACGTTCTTCATATAACAAACCTGCAATTAGGTCATACTCATCTAAATACGGGTAAGGTTGCTCGTTTAAAAAATAAAGTGGTGTGCACTGTGCAAGGCTATCGGGGTTTTCTAACGCTGCTTTAAATACCGCTTCACCCCGAGAAATTAGCCAACAACGAAATTCAGAAAAACCATATTCATCATTACAACCAGCTATTACAAACGCCGCACCAAATAAATCCCAAGTATAACTTTGGCGCATACAAATACTAAACTGTTTATCAAATTCAATAAGCTGCTCGTCGGATAAATCACTCAATGCAGCCTTAAGGGATTGGCATACAGACTCAGGCTCTGCGGTTCTGTCGTTTACAGTTACCAATCGCCAAAAATCAGTTAAGGTTAAACCGCTCATGCAATGATCTCTTTTACCCGACCTACTTGACCATCTTCTAACTGTACTTTAATACCGTGCGGATGATTAGGTGACTTAGTTAATAAACGCGACACAATACCATTGGTTAAAGTACCACTGCGTTGATCTTGTTTAAGCACAATATTAACCTCAGTGCCGGGTGTTATTTGTGAACGTGTTGGAACAGCCATATATAATCTCTTTTGCTATTTTTGGGGATTATAGCCTGCTTAATAAAATCACTCCATATTAAAGCTTTTAAAGGCCCTATAAATGCCTAATTCAAGCTAATGTGAAGAATAAACAAAGCCCATCGTACACATTATGGCTGCTTAGAAAATGAAATGGCATTGGCTTTAATATGTATGTTCAAGCTGGCTAACGCATTACAAATAAGCTGCTCAATGTAATCAAACTGATTTTTTTGTTTAGCCTGCTCTAGTGCAATATCATCAATAAAATAACAACTTACTTTAAACTTAGAAGGTAAATTGTTTAAGTCTGCTGAATGGGTAAGAAAGCTAAAGTCCTCCACAGTATCTTTTATTTGCTCACAAGCGAGCGTTAATTGCTGACGAATACGTTTATCTAGCTGCTTTTGGGTTTTGGTCATCGTTTATTGCTGCTCGCGAGCTTGTTGTTCTTTAAATTCTTTGTAACTGTCTTGCTGTTGTTTAACACACTCATGGTATTCCTTATCTGCCATGTAGCTGCATTCACCCAACCGCGCTGATTGAATTTCATGGTAGCGACTATCGCTGCTACATCCCGCTAACACCAATAATGCGGATAACGAAAATAGATATTTTAACTTATTATTTAACATTCAAAATTCCTACTATTTTAACGGGAAAACTACTGATTTTCGTTATTTTTGCTGTATATTGCACTGGTTTTGTATTTATAACCGTTAAGGGCACGTTATGATGTTGTCGCAGTTACAAGAGCTGTTCCAGCGTATCGATAAAAGTAAACTATTTCAATCATTTGTTATTACAGTTATTGTTGTTTCTGCATTGACCGTGGGCGCACATACTTATTCATTGCACCCAACCGCCGAACTCGTTCTACATTGGATGGATATAGGCATAACGGTGTTTTTCTTAATTGAACTGATTATTCGCTATATTGCCAGCAAAGGTATCAAGGACTTTTTCTCCAAAGGTTGGAACATTTTTGACTTCATTATCGTGATCGGAAGTTTATACCCCGCGGCAGGCTCTACTATTTTTATTGCTCGACTGCTGCGTATTTTCCGCGTGTTACGATTAATCTCAATGATCCCAGAACTGCGCTTATTAGTAAATTCGCTAATTAAAGCAATACCGCAAATGGGCTACATCGCACTACTCATGTTCGTTATATTTTATATTTATGCCGCCACTGGCAGTATGTTGTTTGCTGATATAAATCCGGTCCTTTGGGGCGATGTGTCTATTTCTATGCTCACCCTGTTTAGAATAGCCACCTTTGAAGATTGGACTGACGTCATGTACGAAACCATGGCAGTGTACAAATTAAGTTGGATTTTTTACCTAACCTTTATCTTTTTAACTGCATTTGTGTTTTTAAATATGATGGTTGGCGCTATTTTAGAAGTGATGAGTGAAGAGCATCGCAATGCACGAGAAGAGCAAGCCGATATAGACTCACTCCCTGCCACCCAAGGCCAAGTAAACGAATTAAAAGCACAACTAGCAGAATTAAAAGAACTACTTAAAAATAAGTAGCAGGGATAAAAAGGGCATGCATTTGCTTGCCCTTACACTTTAAATTTACCCACCAACCCCGTTAAAATTGACGAAAGACGATTCATTTCGTTGCCGTTTTCACTGGTGGTCACGGCAATATCACTCACCTCATCAGCCGCATTTTTAATTTCAGTAGCATTGCGGTTTATATCTTCAGCTACATGTTGTTGCTCTTCAGCAGCGGTGGCTATTTGGGTATTTAAATCGCTAATATGAACGATAGATGCCGTGATCTCACTAAATTGTTGCTGCGCCGAATGCGCAAGCTCGACAGTTTTATTAGTGGTTTCTATACTGCGTTGCATGTCTTTAGATACTTTAGATGACATAGTACGTAGTTTATCAAGCTGTGAAGCCACTTCTTCGGTTGACTCAGCGGTTCGTTGCGATAACGCGCGCACTTCGTCGGCCACCACAGCAAAGCCGCGTCCGTGCTCTCCGGCACGTGCAAGCTTCTATTGCAGCATTTAAGGCCAATAAGTTAGTTTGTTCTGAAATACCGCGAATAACACTGAGTATCGACATAATGTTTTCGCTTTCAGTATCTAGCTGAGTAATATCTGCTGAGGCATTGTTTATTACATCACATAGCTGAACCACACTTTCCACAGTTTGTGTAATAACCGATTGCCCCAAGTCTGATGCTTGCTGTGTTTGAACAGCCAAATCCGCTGCATTTGCACAACTGCTAGACACTTCGTTCGCGGTGGCAGCCATTTTATTAATAGCCGTAGCTGCCATCTCTAAAGCTTGTTGCTGTTGGCTGGTGGAGCTTGTTAATTGTGCCGCTTGCGATGAGGTTTGTGATGAGGTTTTACTTACATTTTGCGCGCACTCATTAATTTGAGTTACCAGCTCGCTGATCAAGTTTAAAAATAAATTAAAGCTATTAGCCAGTTTAGCGGTTTCATCTTTGGTTTTTATTGTTAAGCGTTGGGTTAAATCACCGCCACCTTGCGATATTTCAGTTAAGCCATCACTCACTTCAACAATAGGGGCTGATATTAATTTAGAAATATAACTCCTATAGCAACAAATACGGCAATTAATATCGCACTAATAACCAATATGGTATAAGCCATGGTATTCGCCGTGCTCATCACTTCGGCTTTCTCTACTACCCCAATAAACTTCCAGCCTAAGGTAGCAGAGGTATGAATATTAGCCATATATTGTTTACCATCTATCTCTACATCAAACAGCCCTTGGGTATTTTTAGCTAAGTCGGCGTATTTTCCCCCCTCAAGATCTGCTAAGTTTTTAAATCGGTAATCTGGGTGTTTAACATCCACCAGCACACTGCCACTATCTTCAATCAACATTAAATAACCGGTTTCGCCTAATTTAATATCGGCAATAATATCGGTAAGCCCGCCTAATGATACATCCATTCCTTAGGCGCCAATTAATTGCCCGTTATCAATAATCGCTTTAACCGTAGATACAATAACTAAATCATCAGCGGCCCAATAATAGGCATTAGTTCGCGTTGTTTTACCATTAGCCGCTTTTGCTGCGATATACCAGGGGCGCTCGCGCGGATCATAATTGGCGTTTACTTTCCCCATGGGCCATTGAATATACCCTCCTTGTTCGTTCCCCATGTAGATAAAAGTAAGTCCTGGGTGTGTTGGGCTTTGATTAGGATGGTTAAGCATCACTGAGTTGGAAGCATCCATATGGGTTTTAACATTGGTGCGTGCGTTTTTAATGGTGGTGTGGGATGCTAAATAATCAACATTTTTGGCAATTTCGGCAAAAAACATCGTAATAGCGTTGTCTACTTGGCGCGCTTCTCGCTCACTCAATTGAGAAAAATTATCAAGTGCTTGCTCCCTCGTTTGCGATATAACAATAGCAGCAATTACAAACAAAGGCAGTGCGATAGCTGATGCAAAAGACAGCTTTAATTTTTTATATATTCATGTAGTTACATCCCAAGAAGCTAAATAAAATATAGTCTTGGAATATGTATTGAGCAAGAAATTAGCAATTATTTAAACATCACTCATTTAGTCTTCAACCAATGTCAGCTAAGCGCCTGTTTACTGTTTGTACGGTCTTCATAAATCATGAATATCATTTAATTAATAAAGATGGGAGGTTACTTTTCAAATAGTTCACTCAAGGACTGTGGTTTATGGATAGCATAACCTTGAACGTAATCAACTCCCATTTGTTTTAAAATAGACTTAATTTGCTCGGTTTCAACAAATTCAGCAATTGTCTTCATCCCCATAATTTGACCTATTTCATTAATAGCTTTAACCATAGCATGATCTATTGGGTCACTTGCGATATCTTTAACGAAAATGCCATCAATTTTTAGGTAATCAACTTTAAGATTTTTAAGGTACCCAAACGATAATAACCCACTACCAAAATCATCAAGTGCGAAACGACATCCAAAATTTTTCAGCTTATTAATAAACTTTCCTGCAAGCTCTAAATTTGAAATAGCTGCCGTCTCTGTAATTTCAAAACAAATTTTATGACTGTTTACCCCTAGCGTTTGTAGTTGCTCGATAATAAAATCAAGAAAACTCTCATCAGTCAGCGATTGCCCTGAAAGATTAATAGAAACAAAATTAATATTTTTAAGAAAAGCAGCGTTACGAACAATTAAACTAAAGGCGTTTTTAACAACCCATCTGTCCACTTTTACAATTAAATGATAACGCTCGGCTGCGGGTAAAAATGCACTAGGCGATATAACATATCATGCTCATCAATCATTCTTAGTAACAGTTCGTAATGTTTATTTGAATCACTAGTCAGCGGTTCAATTGCTTGCGCATACAGGCGAAAGCTGTCTTCACCAATCGCGTATTGAATGCGGTTTACCCACAGCATTTCACTTTGCCTTTGTACCAATTCTTTATCGTTTTCATAATGTACGTGAATACGATTTCGCCCTTTATCCTTTGCAATGTAGCAGGCTACATCGGCTACTTTTAACACTTCGATAAAGTCGAGTGCTTTTTCTGTAATTTGCATTAGCCCTATACTGGCACCAATACGAAAACTTCGCCCTTCCCATATAAATTGAAAGTCCTCAATAACGCTTTGAATAGAGAGTGTTATGCGGTGCGCATCACTAAACGAGCAATCCTCCATTAAAATAGCAAATTCATCTCCGCCAAGGCGCGCCACTATGTCTGATTGCCGAACAGCTTTTTCCAGAATAAAACTAAGTTGGCGAAGTAATTCATCACCCGCTGAGTGACCGCAAGTATCGTTTACAACTTTAAATTGATCGAGATCCATATAACATAAAGCATGAACAGGCCTATTATGAGCAGGAACAGCAAGTAGTAGCTCTGTTCGACGTTTAAACTCTCTGCGGTTTAGCAACCCCGTTAGTGAGTCATGAGTAGACTGATAACTGAGTTTTTCCTCTGATTTTTTTCGTGCTGTAATATCAATATGAGTATCGACTAAACGGGTGATCTCCCCTTCTTCACTTTCAACCATGAAAGAACGAGATAAAATATTGATATAATGGCCGTTTTTATGGCGCATTCTAAATTCGACTTCATATTTTTTATTTTCGCATCTATAAAAGATTGGATCTGCGCAAGCGTTTGTTCTAGGTCGTCAGGGTGTAATAAGCCTTCCCAGGTTGAGAAATGATCAACCAATTCGTCCTCTGCATAACCTAACATTGATTTCCAGCGGGGTGAGTAATACATTTCATTTATGTTTCCCAAGAATATAAATATCATAAAAAACCTGTAGTCAGGTTTATGCGTAAAACTGGCGAATAAATGCAACATTTTAATAGCATTTTGCGATGGTATTATTATAGAGAGTCAAACGTGTGTTTGGTTGAGCATTAATAGTAGGCACTAAAACGGATTTAAGCAACTTATCATAATTATTAGGTAGTTATACGATGTTGCAACGTAAAATTATCACGCCTATTTTACAAAAAAAACCTTGCTATATTCAGGTATGAGAGATGGTTAAGCGATCATCTAGCTACAATAAATTTACTTGTGCTTATTACTCTGTCCGAATAGTCATTATGATGTTGAACTATTATAATTGGTTTAACGGAATTTTAAGGTAGCTTATGCCATTATCTTCAGCGGGAGGTGGGTTGCCAGCTCTAATATTCATTTGAATAGCAGGTAAAATTAAGCGAGGCATAGGTAATTCTTCGTCACGGCTATCACGCATTTCAACAAACTGCTCTTTGCTTATTTTAGTATTTACATGAATATTTGTTTCTTTTTGTTCTTTTACTGTGACCGCAAAACGGTGATTTCGCTTTTCAGTCGGATAATCATGGCATACATAGATTGTTGCCTCATCGGGCATCGAGAGTAGTTTTTGGATTGAATCGTATAATGTTTCAGAGCTACCACCAGGAAAGTCGCACCTTGCAGTGCCTACGTCAGGCATAAAAATCGTATCACCAACAAAAATGGCCTCTTCATTTATAATGTAAACTAAGTCGGCGGGTGTATGCCCCGGTGTGTGCATTACTCGTATTGATAACTGGCCAACATTAAGAATATCTCCATCTTTTAATAGTCGGTCAAAATCAGCCCCATTGGGTAAAAATTCTTTTTCAAGATTAAATAGCGCCTTAAAGCTTTGTTGTACCGTTTTGATATGTTCACCTATGGCGATTTTAGCACCAAAGTGTTTTTTAAAATAAGGAGCTGCAGAGATATGATCGGCATGAGCATGTGTTTCGAGAACCCACTCTAATGAAAGAGAATGGCTTTGAAGGTACTCGCCGATTTTTTTGGCGCCTGATTCACAGCTGCGACCTGATTTATAATCAAAATTTAAAACGGGATCAATCAAGATTGCTTGCTGAGAGTTACTATCAGAAACAACATAACTAAAGGTTTCGCTATCGTCATCAAGAAATGCGTGAACATGAAATTTACTGTGCATAATATTCTCCAATAAGTCTGAACTCATCACTTGAATTAATAAAAATGACCGGAAGCAATAATATAAACGTTGGTAAAGGCCATGAAGATATTAGCGATTTAATTATTAAATAAAAAGGGCTAGCAAATGCTAACCCTCAAAGTAAATATTATTTATTATCAACAATAATACGTAACATACGACGCAGTGGCTCTGCTGCGCCCCATAAAAGCTGATCGCCTACGGTAAAAGCGCTAATATATTTTGGCCCCATGGCGAGTTTGCGAATACGGCCAACAGGTATACTTAACGTACCGGTGACTTTAACTGGGGTTAAGTCGGTACTGGTAATATCGCGCTCATTAGGAATTACTTTAACCCACTCATTGTGCGAGGCTAAAATGTCTTCTATTTTTTCTACGCTAATGTCTTCACGTAATTTAATGGTCATCGCTTGGCTATGACAACGCATTGCACCAATGCGTACACATAAACCATCAATAGGCACAGGTTGTTTAGATGAGCCTAAGATTTTGTTGGCTTCAACTTGCGCTTTCCACTCTTCTTTTGATTGACCGCTTGGCATAGGCACATCAATCCATGGGATTAAGCTACCCGCAAGTGGCACACCAAACTGGTCTTGTGGCAAATCGCTTGATGCCATTTTTTCGCTGACTATTTTATCAATTTCTAAAATAGCTGAACTTGGGTTATCTAGTTGCTGTGCAACACTTGCATGAATAGCCCCCATTTGAGCTATGAGTTCTTTCATATTGCGTGCACCCGCGCCCGATGCTGCTTGGTAAGTCATTGGGGTTACCCATTCGATTAGGTCTTGCTCAAATAAACCACCCAGCGCTAGTAGCATAAGTGAAACCGTGCAGTTACCACCTACAAAGGTTTTAACGCCTTGCTCTAGCCCTTGTTCAATGACATCTTTGTTAACAGGGTCAAGTACGATAATACTGTCGTCACTCATACGCAGTGCAGAGGCTGCATCTATCCAATAGCCATCCCAACCTGATTCACGTAATTTTGGATACACCGCATTGGTATAATCGCCACCCTGACAGGTAACAATAATGTCCATTTTTGCAAGCTCAGAAATATCGCTGGCATCTAAAAGCGGTTTAGCTGCACCCGCTAACTCAGGGCCAAGCTGACCTGCTTGTGAGGTGGTAAAAAAGGTGGTGTCGATATGTGCAAAATCATGTTGTTGTTCCATTCGCTCTAGTAACACTGAGCCTACCATGCCGCGCCATCCGACTAATCCTACTTTTTTCATTGTTTGTTCCACTGTTTGATTCATAAAAGGGCCTATACATTAAAAATTAAAAATTCATTGCGTGAGATTTAATTTTTACAGTCCTAAGCTAACACCACCAGCACGCTAAAACTAGTCAATAAACTGTAACTTAAATATTTTTCATACACATAAAAAAGCCCTGTATAAAATACAGGGCTAATGAGTAGTTAGGCGTTGTTATAAATCCTATCCTTGGGCTTTTACTTAAAACTCGTAACTAAAGCTCACGCTTAATTCTCTAGGCGTTTCTTGAGAACGAATTAGCACATCATTTTGTTCTACTTCAAAGTTTTGTCCCAACATATTTTTCACTTTAAGTGTTAATGTAGTATTGAACGTTGGGTAGTAACTATAAACCATGTCTAACGAGTTTAAAGGTTGTTCGTAAGCGTCATCAAAGTTGTTAACACCCGCAGCTAAAATACGGTCACCAAATACGTTATAAATAACTGAAGCTTGGTGCATGCCATCATGCGAATCGTAATTCAATTGCAAGTTGGCAACATACTTTGAGTGGCCAGTCATACGTCGCTTTAGATTTGTAAGGTCGGCGCGCTGTTCTTCTGCAATTTCAACTTCTGAATCGCTAAGCGTTAAATTACCAGAAGTAAAAAAAGCACCTCCTAATAAATCACTATGCAACTCAGTTAACCATTCTGCTTCTATACCGTAAACATAGGCTGTATCTGCATTGTCAAACTGCAGAGTAAAACGGCCGTCACTTTCTGTTAATAGTGCTTCGATTGGGTTATCTATGTCTTTATAGAATGCGCCAACTGAGTAGTTATCACCATTGTCCATATAAAATTCGATACGTGCATCAAAGTTATCTAGGTAACTAGATTCTAAGAATGGATTACCAAGCGTTCGATAACCGGTCAACGGATCTTGGAATTGAACAGGGCTTAACTCACGCAAGTCAGGACGAACAACCGTGCTGCCATAACCAAAACGAACCTGGTACGACTGCTGACTATATGTCATAGATAATGAAGTAAAATACTCATCTTCCATCACACTTGCTTGTTTTATCGCATCTGCACTTAATTTATCTGCCAATAAAGCAGGATCGAAAGCTGAACGAGAAAAAGCAAGGGCAACTTGGCGGAAGTCCTCGTAACGCACACCACCACTTAAACGCCAATCTTGAGCAAAAGTGATATCAAAAGAGCCGTAATAAGCATCAATCATTTGCGCTGCTAGGTAATCATCGGCTGTAGGTTCTTGAAACAATAACTCTACATCCGTTGAATCGATAACAGCATCATTAGCAAAGAAACTACCAATTGACAGTGCTTCTTCTTCACTTTGTGCTAAATCTAAAGACTGTGTTTGGCTAAAGCGATAGTTAAAAAAGTCTGTGCGGTAATCACGCGTTTTTTCAACAAAATAGCCGCCGCCCGCAATTTCAACTTCGGCGTTATCAAAGTAAAAAACTTTGTTAACATTAACGCCCCAGTTTTCTACATCGTCTTCTAGCTCAACAAATCGATACAAATAAGGGTTGCCACCTAAGCTACCATTATAAAAAGTACGTTGATATTCGCCATCGGCGTACTCATCACGCACCGTTACTTCAAGCTCGCCAGGTATACTCGTCGTCGCTGTTGAATCAGTGTATTGCCAATCTACACCAACACCTTCAAGAAAACTCCACTCTAAATTGTGCATTCCACGAAGTTGAAGTATTTCAAGTTCACGTTCCTCAAAAGAGGTTAGGTGGCTTCGCTGTAATTGCCCAGCATCAATGCTTAATGACTTTGAAGGCTCTTGATAAAGCGCAACAGAAGCTTCATCTTCAGTATCTCGTAGCATCATATAGGTGGCTGTTAAATCATGGCCGCCAATTTTATAACCTAAATTTAGAGAGCTATTTAATTTTATATTATGCTTTGTTGATACTTCTTTCTCTGTGGCAGAGTAACAAGTAAAGTCATCTTTTGAACATTCAGATTCAGATGCGTCAACAGAAGAAAGTACTGCGCTAAACTTCTCTGCATTAGACCATTCATTTTCATAAGCAACTGATGCTAAGAAGCCAAAAGAGCCATCTAAACCAAATAAGTTATCAAATCGGTCGCCATAAACAGCTTTAATGCCTGCATCAGGGTTTAAGCTTTCTTTTTCTAAGCCAAAATCTCTTGGTAGTGCTTTTGATAAACTTTTATTTAAGTCTATTGCAGCTGCTTGACCAATATCAGCCCCCTGACGTCTTGACTCAACATCTCTTATATTTCTGTATGAGATATCAGACAAGCCATTAATATAGGTATTTAGCGCCGTTTTAACGGCTCCAGGTAATGCGCGTGTACCATCATCTTTACCTAACCAGTCATCACTGCCGCCATTGTATGTATAGCCTTCATCGTTTGTATCTTTATAGCTAGCACCAATCTCAACTTTAAATAAAGTATCACTTGGAATGCTTTTCGTCCTGATATTAACGTCACCACCACCAAAAGCCGCAGGCATATTTGGTGAATAGGCTTTTTGAACAGCTAAGGATTCAATAATACTTGATGGGAAAATATCAAGTGGAATTACATTTCTGGTCAGATCTGGGCTTGGAACGACCGCGCCATTTAAACGTACGCTAGAGTAACGCTCACCTAACCCGCGTACATAGATAAACTTATCGTTGACTAATGATAAGCCTGTAACACGACGAAGTGCTGAAGCTGCATCGCTATCACCCGTTCTAGATATTTGCTCTGAACCCATTATATCAGCGACAAACGCCTGATTTTTACGCTCATCAATTACGGCACTAGCACTGCCTTTAAGGCGCGTACCTGTTGCAACAACTTCTTCTATCGCTTCTTCATTTATTATTTCTTGTGCCTGTTCAGCGAAAGAATTAAATGAAGAAAAAAGGGAGAGCAGAGATAAAGTTATTAGATTTGTTTTAAACTGCTTTTGATGTTTCATATTTATATCCTCTAAACCTAAAATTCCCTTAAAAAAGGCGCCATAGCGCCTTATAATTAGAGCCGGTCTAGATTAATTACTAGCGCGTTGTAAAGATGCGGCTACAAAATCAGCCCACTCACTTGATTCACCTTCTTTAAGTGCACCAATGTAGCCTGCGTTAGTAAAGAAAGAGTCGACTTCACTCATGTCTTTAGCCGTTGTAGATACCGCAGTACCTTGTGAATCAGTAATAGTTGCTGCTGTTGAAACACCATCAGCACCAAGTACATTTGCAAAATCAGCAAAACCTATTAACTGATTATTCTCGCCACCAGTAAACCAGGTATTTATATCAAAACCTGCTAATGCGCCAGTTAAAGGAGTATTTACGTCTTCAAAATTCTTACCACACGCAAATATTGAGCTCATAAATGCGATATCGCCATTATTTGCATTCGCATGCACACCTGCATTCCCAGATTTATCTTTTTCATTGTATAAATCAAAACAGCCAGCACCATCTACAGATGAAGAGTTTACAAATAACATGTTAGCTAATTGTGCTTTACCCCATTCTTTCATTTCCATACCGGCGCCAGTACGACGCCCTTCAGCACCTTGGTCACCAGTAGTGACAACTGTTGCATTAGCAATTGTTGGGTTAGAAACAGTTGTTACTAAATCTTGTGCGTCTGCAGATAATGGGTCGACCTTGGCGCCATCTGTTTCAAAGCCATGGTTTCCATATTCATTTGAACGTACAAGAATATATTGTCCATAGCCTTTCCAACCTTCATCCCAGTCAATACCGTCATCACCTGTATCAGTAATAACAATATGTTTGAGGTTAACGCTACCACCAAAAAGCTCTATACCATCATCAAAACCATTATGCACATGTACGTAGTCAATCGTTGTACCTGAACCTACAGCATTAAGAGTTAAACCATTGAGCTCATCACCTTCAACACCAAAACCCGCGTATTTAATAACTATATGCTTTAGAATACCGCTACTATCTTGCGGATCATTACCACCATAATACGAAACAATACCTTCAGCAGCGTGATTACACATATCTTGTGCCGCTGCTGTTGCTGTACAACGAATAGAATGGCCACGTCCATTTACCTGAACGCCACCCCAATCACCAATTTGTGCGGTTGTTGCATCATCGCCATCAACTTCTTTGATGCTTGTGAAAATAATTGGCTTGTCTACTTCACCAATTGCTTCAATATTTGCACCGCGTGCAATACGAATAAAACTCTCAGGCTTGGTAAAAGCAATTGTAGCGCCTGCTTCAATAGATAATGTTGGGCCATTAACATCAATAGTAGCGCCAGTAGATGTGTCTACATCATCACCAATAAATAAAGCACCTTCAAATACATGGGCACCGTCATTGTCTAGAGCTGGGATAACAAAAGAGCTAGTAATTTCTTTTGCATTACTTGCAAATGCTTGGCTGTATAAACAGTTTACGCCTTCTGCTTCACCTGTAAATGTAGCTCCATCTAATGTGTATGTGGCGCAACTTACTGTATCGCCACTATTATCACCACCTGGGTTAGTCACTGAATTGTCTACACTGTTATCAACTGTCGTAGGTGTAACGTTAATATCACCACCACCACAACCAGCAAGTGTTATTGCAGTAGCCACTAAGCTGATTTTGAATAAGCCAGATAATTTCATTGTTCACTCCGTAAAAGTATTTAATTATTGTGTTAGCGCTTTAAGTAATAACTTAAGTCACTTTAAGGCACGATACTCATGCATTAAGGTCACTTGAGTTATCGGATACGAAGTACAATACGGGAGTGTTATGACAATGAAGTTACACTTTAATAAACATAAAATGACAATGTTAATTAATTAAAAATCAATTGGTTGCTTTATAAAGACAAGCAAAAAAACCACACTAACCGAATGTTAGTGTGGTTTGAGTAGTGCAATTATGAAGCGGTTTTTAGTGCGTCAGTTAAGAACTAATAATCGCACTATAAAAATTAAAGCAGTGCTGTTTTTAATGTTTGCGCATGCACTTTTTCGCGTTTTACATATTTGATCCATTGCTGGGCTAAACGTTGTGACTTTTTGTGCTTTTCGGCTTGTTCAAACGCAAGGATAGACGCATCAAAATTTTGTAAATTGTATTGCGCCATCCCTAAAGCAACAAACGCATTTGATTCAAAATCAAGGCCGCCTTTATCCAGTGCCATTCGCGCTGCATCGGCAGCTTCGTCATACTGCTCTGTGTTTACATACACTTCAGCCAAGCGCTGATCGTATTTACCATGCTCTGAACGCTCTGCAGCTTTGGTAAAGTAACTAATCGACTTAGCATCTTCTTTAGCTTGTACCATGGCCTCGGCTACAAAGGCATAATTTTTAGCAGTTGGTTCAGCAATCCCCTGCTCTATTGCTTTACTCATTACACTGGCTGCTTTATAAGCAAGCTGATTATATAAATATACCTGCGCAAGCTGCCTTAGATCAGATTTAGAGGTTAAAAATCCTTGCTGGTAAGCAGCCTCTAAAACACTAAGCTGCTGTTTTTCTTGCCCAGTTTCACCATACATACCGGCTAATTGGACCCAATACTCAGGTTTATTGTAAAGCTTTACCATACGCTCAAGTACGCTCACTACTTTATCGGTTTGGTTAAGTGAGTAATACATAGCGCGTTGCAGTACCAGCCAGTTTTCTTTGGGTACTTTGCCTTCGCTATCACTTAAGTTAATGACTTGCGTAATGTAACTCAGGCCTTGCTCATAGTCTTTTAATTGATAGTAGGTTTGCGCCCTTAATAAATAATAGGCGTCGGTTTTAGGCTTAGTGTTTATAGCATCCCATTTGTCTAAAAATGCAATCACCTTTTTATAGTCACTGTTAGCCATAGCAAGCTGCGCAAGGCTGAATGTTGTGCTCAGGCGTAGTGTTTCTGGAATGCCATCTTCGGCAATCACTTTTTCAAATGAAGCAATCGCTTTTACAAGGTCGTTTTCATTGTAATAAATAAACCCATAAAAGTTATGCATCATCGCAATTTCATAAGAGTTCATACTTGATGAGCGCGCTTGTATGCTGTCAAGCGCAGCCAAGCCCGCTTTACTGTCGCCATCATCCGCAAGTTTTTGGGCGCGAGCTAATTGGCTGTATACTTTTTCACGCAGTGCGGGCACTCGTGTTGTTTTTTGCTGTTCAGCGGCCTGTACTGTCGCCAAGTTTATACCCGGAAATACACTCAATGCACTTGGTGTAACAACGCTGGCACTGATTGCAACAGTGCACAACATACTCAGCTTTAATAGCTTGGTTGTTAGTTTTAATTTCATAATTGCCTCACGTTCACTCTTTGCTTACTTAACAGAATTAACCATTAATTTGAAAAGAAATTTTATTTTGCACACCGGCTACTTCAACAGCTTCACCATTAACCACGCGCGGTTTATATTTAAATTTAAGGGCCGCATCCATCGCTGCTCTGTCAAATAATGACTCTGGCTCGGCTTTAATAACTTGCGGCTCTTTAACCGTGCCTTGCTTTGTCACTGTAAATTCAACAATGACATACCCTTCAATACCACGCGATAACGCACGCCTTGGGTATACCGGTGCTACTTTTACTATGGGTAAATACTCACCATCACTGGTTTCTAACGCTAATCCACCCGCTAGATTTACATCCGCATCGACATTGGCAGCAAAATCAAAGTTGTTGCTGGCTGCGTTGTTATCGCTACTTTGCATTTGTGGCGATTCCATTGGCGGTGGTGGCTCTTTAGGTGTTGGTGGCTTTTGTGGTTTACGCTCCTTTTTTTGTACCGTTTCTTCTTTTTTCAAACGTACAAAATCTAACACATTCCCTTTGGCAGGCTCCGTCATGGCGCCTTCACCACCGGTGATCAATGCCTGCATACCTAAAAACAGCATAAAGGTCACCACACCCGCTATAATTAACGCAAGTACATAACGCATCACTCGTTACCCTTCTTGAGCCGCTATTGAAACATCAAATACACCCGCTGCACGCGAGGCATCCATGACTTTTATCAAGGTTTCTGTGGTGGCTTTTTTATCGGCCTGAATAACTACACTGCCTTGTGGATTTTCCGCTTTTAAGCGCTCAATGTTGGCTTGTACAGCGCGTACATCAATTTGACGTTTATTGATCCAAATTTCGCCTTGATCTGAAATGGCCACTAATATGTTAGCCCGCTCTTTTTTAACTGCGGTTGCCGCTTCTGGACGGTTTACATCAATACCCGCTTCTTTAACAAAAGAGGCTGTCACGATAAAGAAAATAAGCATAATAAATACAACATCCAGCATAGGGGTCATGTTTATTTCTTCTGCTTCGTCTTCTTGGAATAAATTACCTAATGGGGCTCTCATTTTACTTCTCCTAGAACAAGCGGTGATTATGTTCACCGCTTTTCAATAATTATTTAGTGGTCTAACACCATAGTGTCTTGCAACAATTCAACTTCACGCTTTGCTTTTCGTTGTAAATAGGTTGAGGCAAACACCCCAGATAACGCACCGACCATTCCTGCCATTGTCGGTATGGTTGCTTTTGACACACCTGATGCCATAGAGCGTGCGCTGCCTGTACCTGTAATGGCCATTACATCAAAGACTTCTATCATCCCTGTAACTGTGCCAAGCAATCCTAATAGTGGACACAGCGCCACCATCACATTAATCAGCGGTAAATTTGCGTTTAAACGCATGCTGGCGCGTGAAACCATGGCTTGGCGTATTTGCTCTGCGTTCCAGCTGTTGCGTTCACTGCGCGTTTTCCACGTATTTTTAACGTCTTTTTTGTAGTGCCGATAGCCATTAAAAAAGTACATAAATCGCTCGAGTATCAATAACCACATCGCGAAAATTAACACGGCAATGACCAAGAGCACTTGGCCACCCGTGTCGAGAAAATCACGGATAGCATTGATTGAATCAATCAATAGCACCATGGTTTAGGCTCCTTTCTCGCTTCGCTCGGCAATAATACCTGCACTTTGTTCTTGTAAAATAAGCAGTAAACCTTTTGAGCGAGTATTCAATAAGGTGTATAAAAACACCGTTGGAATGGCAACCACAAGACCTAATACCGTAGTAACTAGGGCTTGCGAAATACCGCCCGCCATTAGTTTAGGGTCGCCAGTACCAAATAAAGTAATTGCTTGGAAGGTATTAATCATCCCGGTTACCGTACCGAGCAAGCCAAGTAATGGCGCTACCACAGAGATAATTTTAATAAGCGTTAAATTACGGGTGATTTTTGGCATTTCGCGTAAAATGGCTTCGCTTAACTTAAGTTCAAGCGTGTCGTAGGCCACATTTGGGTATTGATCTTTCACTTTCATGACGCGCCCTAACGGGTTGTCATCACGGGGTGTATCGTCTTTTAATTGACGACGGATTTTTCCACCCATCAGCATGAGCGATACAAAACGCTCTAGCGCAATTAATAACGCTAATAAACCAACGCCTAAAATAACGTAACCGACCGCACCACCTTGATGAACTTGCTCGCTGGTATCAGGGGCTTGTACTAACAAACCTAAAATTGAGCCGCCTGTTGGGTCAAGCGCAAACGGTACAACACCCGTGTTTGCTTGCTGCAAATCAGCCGCAGTCGCAGTAAAGCGGCTACTTGGTTGGCGAGTAAGCTGGCTAATGGTATTGGTGGCCGGTGTATACTCTAAGTACTGACCGTCACTAATAAGGTTAAATGCACCCACACGTACCACTTCTTTTTGTACTTTATTGCCACCGTCAACAATTACATCAGTATTGAAGCGGCTTACTTTTCCTTGTTCGGTCATTTCGCGTTGTAGCTCAAACCAAACCTTTTCTATATCTTCAATAGACGCAAGCTTTGAAGTTGAACCCATTTTTTGCGCCAATTCGTCCATAAAAGTACTACGCCCAGGTAACTGTGCCGATACCACAGAGGTAGCAAACTTGTTACTTGAATCGCCAGCGACTTGTTGTAGCACACCAAATAGCTCTTTTAATGAACCCATACGCTTTGATAAGGTATCAGTTAGATTAGCCAATTTAATTTCGTTTTCTTCAAATTGCGTCTCTAAACGCTCTGACTCGCTAAGCATTTGGTTACGTTTAGCTTGGGTGTTTTTAAGCATTTGCACTTGTTCATTTTGGCGTGCTGCAAATTCTTGTTCACGTTGTTTATTTTGCTCTGATTGCGCTGATTTACCCTGCTCTAAGGTTTTTAATAAGGCATCTAAATTCATCGGCTCAGCGGCAATGCTGGTGCCCACAAAGCTTAAACTGGCTGCAAACACGGCCATTTTTATCATTTTCGTTAATAATTTCATGGTAAACCTCTTATTCTGCAGCGTGAATTGGCAGTGTTAACATATCGGGGGCAAGTTGTTTGCGAGCAATGCGAAGCCCTTTATTAATTTGGCTTATGGTTGAATCTGGTAGCGCAACAAACGACTGTGACTGCTGATCCCAACTACCTGCTTGTTTACCATCGCGGGTGAGGTAAATTAGCTCTAAACGACCAATGCGTAGAAAGTCGACTTCGCGTTCTTTATTATCCACATCAAGCAATGCGGTATACGCCTCAATAGTGCGTCCGTAGTCAACCTCAACTTGGTAAGCTTCTAAAACACGACGAAATTTTTCACTTGATGAAATATCAGCGCGTTCCATCATTGCATTTAATGATGCAAGGCGCTGCTTACGCTCTTGCTTTAAAAACGGCACGTCTAAGGCAACAAACTGTTCAAGCCCGGTGATCATACGAAGCATTAAAGGGGTTATTTGGCGTTCAATTATCGATACTTGATCCATCGATAAATTAATCGACTCCATCTCTTCTATTTGATTATTTAACTGTTTGGTAAGCTGTGCGTTATAAACGGCTAGGCCATCTATTTCTTTATTTAGGGTTTTAAATTGCTGTAAACGCCCTTGCATTGAATCTGCAATCTTGTCTATTTTTGTTTGTGATTGCGCAGCTAAATTATTAATTTCGCTGCTTTTATCAATTACCGTGTTTAAATCATTGGCGTGGACTGCTGCACTTGCGGCTACAATACCAGCTAAAATTAATGGTTTAACGCCTTTCATCGTATACACCTTTGCTCGTTAATTAGCGGATTTGCTAGTGTTTATTAATCGCTTTAGCTCGTTTATAAAAAACAATTTAAAGCGAGATAGTTTCAATGAGCGAAAGTGTATAGATTAAAAATGACAAGCGTGTTGCGTAAAAAAGTCGCTTTTATGACAACGGTAATAAATTAGCCTTATTGGCCTGTTTTACAATTCAGGGATGAAAATAGTGGGATTAAGTTTACAGGTAGGATTGTATTTCAATCAGGGTTTGTCGCCAATCTGTGTAGTTAATAGCAATAGGGTAAGCGCGATTGTTATGTATTAATACTAACGACGGAAAACCTTGAATAGGTAAACTGCGAACATAATTAAGCTCATCATCAAAGCGACGCTTAAGCTCATTAGAGTGAAGTAACTGTGCAAATAAACGGGCGTCTAAACCAATTATTTCGCTCAGTTTAATTAAAACCGCTTCATCCGATGGGTTTTGTGCCTGTAAATAATATGCCTGCTGTATTACCGCTATCATCTGTGGTTCTTTGTTGAAGCTGCGAGCAATTAAAGCGGCCCTGCAAGAGGGATAGGTAGAACGGCGAGGTTGGCAGTCTCGCCAAAAATCAAAATTAAACTCTGTGCCTAACTGGCTGCAAATTTTTTGCCATATGGCTTGTAGTTGCAACTGCATATCCTGACTCATTGGCAAGTCAGTATCTGCAGCTAAACCACCCACTCTGTACTCAATGGGAAGTTTGTTTGCCAAGGCAGCCTCAAGCGCATGCCATGTAGGTGCATAACCCCAGCACCAGCTACACATAGGGTCGTGTACATATATCAATTTACTCTGAGGCGTGTTGATCATGTACAGATACCACCTTATTTCTACCTTGCGCCTTAGCGCTGTATAAATACTGATCCGCTTGCTTTAACGCATTATTATAATCATCTACACTGTTAGCCTGAGCAATACCCATACTACACGTTAATGATACTCGCTGATGTTTGTCGGTTAGCATCACATGGTTTTGCACACATTCTCTAAAACGGTTGGCCAAAATGCTGGCCTCAAGGGTTGTTTTTTTCGGTAAAATAACCACAAACTCTTCGCCGCCATAACGTGCTTTAAGCGCTGTTGCAGGAAACTGAGACTCTAATAACTTAGTAAATTCAATTAAAACCGTATCACCAAAATCATGTCCGTAGGTATCATTTAATTGTTTAAAGTTATCTAAATCAATGAGCAAAATAGACAGCGGCAAATAATGCGCTGGCCGTGAAGCAGCAAGCTTTAAAAAATGTGAAGTAATAAAGCGACGATTAGGCGCCCCGGTAAGCTGATCGGTATGAGCATGCTGTTTTTGCTCTAAGGTGATATCAGCAATTGCTAAATGACTGCGGTGACGAAAATATTCACCTATAAACGAAAATACTTGGCGTTGTTTATCAGAGCTATAAACGCTGTCAATATTGATTAAATTGAGCCAGCTTGGCTTATTTATTTTTGTTTTACTGATCATACTTTGAATTTTTTAACCATGCGCTCTAAGTCACTAAATTGATGCTTAAGTTTGGTACACTCTTCCAAAGTAAGATTTAGGTTTGATTGGCCTTGAATCGATAAGTCGCTGATAACGTGAATATCACTATGTAATGACTTAACGACTTGGTTTTGCTCATCCGTAGCATTAGCGACACTATGATTAGCGTCGGTTATTTGCTTTATCGCGCTGATTATTTGTTTCATTACATCGCCAACCGCATCCGCTTGCTGAACACTTTTTTCACTTTCTTCTAAACTGGTTTTCATAAGCTCAACGGCAGAGCTTGAACCTTTTTGTAATTCAATGACGGTGTTTTCTATTTCTTGGGTTGATTGCTGAGTACGCTGTGCTAGTTGCCTTACTTCATCGGCAACAACCGCAAATCCTCTTCCCGCTTCACCAGCACGAGCCGCTTCTATCGCCGCATTTAAAGCCAGCAAATTGGTTTGCTCACTCACCCCTTTTATTACTGCCAATACATTTCCTATATTAGCGGTATGCGAGTCTAAACTATTTATGGTTTCTTGCGCTTGCTCTATATTTTGTGACAGTTGATGAATACTTGAAACGTTGTTTGTGAGGGTCTGTTGATTTTTAGCACAGTATTGATCTGCATCTTTGGCAAGCGTCGAGGCATTACTGGCGCTGGTTGAAATTTCTGTTGAGGTAGCTGAAAACTGATTAATTGCCGACGCCACACTGTTGGTGCGCTCACTTTGGTCATCATACATAGTTAATGTTGAGTCTGTCTGCGTAACCAATTTAGCAACTGCCGTTTCCAGTAACTGCGTTGAAGATTTAACCTGAATTATTGAATTTTGGATTTTTTCTATAAAAATATTAAACGAATTGCTCAATTGACCAAATTCGTCATCGTTTTCTACGCTTAACCGACAGGTTAAATCGCCCTCACCCTGCGCTATATCTCTAATGGCATCATTGAGACGATACATAGGGCGCATCAAATAACGCAGTAAAAATTCCAGTGACGCAACAATCACTAAAATACCAATAATTAAAAATACAATTGCCTTTTGCCCAAACGAAGAAACACTTGAATACGCTTTATCTTTATTGACTACTACACCTAGATACCAATCAACGTTTTCAATACCACGAATTTTAGTAAAGGATACCAGCGAGGTTTCACCTGCTACTTGATACTCGGTGAATTCTCTTGCTAACGGTGCATTTTTACCAATTAAGTCAGCGACTGTTTTTGAATTTAATTTACTATCAGGGTGACTTAATATTTGCCCTTTATTATCAAGCAAAAAACCATAACCGAGTCCTAAAAAATCAATATCTCCAATAATTTCAGCGACGGTTTGCATATCAATATCTGCCCCCGCTACCCCTTTAAATTGACCATCACTATTAATAGGGGCAACCGCAGAAATTGTCAGTTCGTTGGTCGTTACATCGATATAAGGCGTTGTAAAAGCCGTTGTTGTTTTATTTTCTACTAATTTATACCAAGGGCGACTTGTCGCATCAAAATCGCTGGGGAGTACAACACTTTGATCATTTAAAATAAATGTACCCGATGATTTACCTATGTAGGTATTTTTAAAATCCCCCGCAAGCTCAGCGGTATTTAATTGCGAAAGCGTTAAAGACTTGGCATCGTCATCTTGGTATGTTTTTGCGATAGAGATCACAATCGCTAATTTATTATTTAGCCAGCTTGCAATATTTTTAGAGACAGACTCAGAGTTTTGCTCTAGTACCAGCGATAACTGCTCTTGAGTTTGATGCCGCATTGAAAAATAATTATTTATGGTGAAAACACCTAAAACTAAAACTAACACTAATGATGCAGCAATGGTGATTTTGGAGGTGAATTTAAGCGAGCTAAACATAAGTACCTTAAGTATTAATCATTATTATCAGTGTCTTTTTAACAAATTTTTAACTGAATGTCTTAGCAAATATGATTTCAATGAAATTAAAGAACAAAAATAATAATAAATACTGAGATATGTAACGTCTAGGGCGGTGATAAATTAAGCTTTCTTATTATAACAAAGCGCTATTTAACCTGATTAAAATTAGTTAAATAGCTGACATCGACAGATTATGTTTTCATTTACATTTAGCAAGGGATAAACCTTAAACAGCAAATATGTTTAAGGTTGTTTTTGCCATTTCATTTTATTATTGGTATCGCGTGAAGTGATAATGGTTTCATCACTACTTTGAATACCGCCAAGCTTTGCGAGCCGGTCATAAAGAACAACATTACAGGTTGCTGCTAAATTCATACACCCTATGGTTGGAATATAAACAACTTCATCACACCATTTTAAAACGTCTTTTGGCACTGAACCATCCTCTGGACCAAACACATAAAATGCGTTTTCAGGGTGGGTAAACTCAGGCAAGGGTGTCGCCCCTTCTATTAGCTCTATCACCACCACTTTAGCACCTTCAGGTTTACTTGATGCTAAATCGTCGGTGGCGGTTAATGGAATACGTTGCACTACATTTTTAGTATCGGTATGAAATTTTTGTGCGTTTAGATAACGGTTACCAGTAAAAAAAACCTGCTGTGCGTCATAACAGCCTGCGGCGCGTAATACGCCCCCCACGTTGGTCGGGCTTTTTGGATTAATTAAACCAATACTTGCTTGTAATTTACTCATTAATTGCAATCCTTGGTTGGCCACTCGGCTATGTACAAATCAAAATCTTCTAGCTTTACGTCACAGTCTTTTACGGTTTTATCTTTAACAGAAATGTTTAGCTCGTGCATTTTAGTTTTATCGCCGTTATTAAGTAACGGATGCCACGTTGCTAATCCACGTCCTTCGTGAAGTCGGCGATAGCTGCAGCTTTGTGGCATAAAGAAAATGTCTTTGAGGTTTTCTTTAGTAAGCTTAACGCAAGAAGGCACTAAGGTTTGGCGGTTCTCGTATTCACTACAACCACAGGTTGCGTTATCAAGGTATTGGCAAACAATATTGGTAAATATTAGTTGCTCGCCTTCTCTTAGCTGATCGGTAGCAGTAAAGTCATCTTCGTCTTCACTGTCAATAAAGGTGTTTAAACAACACTTTCCACATCCATCACAAATGGCTTCCCATTCTTGCTGGTTCATTTCATTGAGACTTTTACTAAGCCAAAACTGGGTATTTGCTAATTGTTGATCAAACATGGTGTTCTCGCGCCTTTTAAGAGCGCGCATTCTAACGTATTGCAGCAAAGCGCGCAAAGCCAATCCCTGTTCAAATAATGACTTTGCGCGATTATGTTACTGCTGAGATTTAACCCAACGTTTAATTTTTTGCTCTAAGATAGGCATAGGCAATGCGCCATCTATTAATATTTGCGTATGAAAGGCTTTAATATCAAATTGCTCACCTAGCTGCTGGTGAGCGTAATCTCTAAGCTCTTTAATTTTAAACTCACCCAATTTGTACGATAATGCTTGCCCAGGCCATGCAATATAACGTTCCACTTCAGCAATAACATCGCTTTTTGCCATTGAAGAGTTTGCTAACATGTAATCAATGCCTTGTTGACGTGTCCAACCTTTGGCATGAAAGCCTGTGTCAAGCACTAAACGCATAGCTCTTAGCTGCTCATCGTTAAGACGCCCATACCACATATACGGGTCGGTAAATAAGCCAAGCTCTTTGCCAAGACTCTCTGCGTATAATGCCCAGCCCTCAGCAAACACAGTGTAGCCGCCAAATTTACGAAAATCGGGTAGGCTTTCCACTTCTTGTTGCAGTGCAATTTGAAAGTGATGACCTGGTGCTGCCTCATGAATAGACAGCGTTTCAAGTAAAAACTTAGGCTGCGCTTTTAAGTTGTAAGCATTAATATAAAAAATACCCGGACGCGAACCATCAGGAGCTGGTCCTGCATACGACGCTCCCGCAGCCGATTGCGCACGATACGCTTCTACTGCTTTAACAATGTAAGGGGCTTTAGGCTCAATATTAAACAAGCGCGGTAAACGCGCATCAATTTTTAGTTTAATATCTTCATAGGCAGCAATTAACTCATCAGCTGTTTTATAATAAAACTCATCTGAGTCACGTAAATGATCAAAAAACGATGCTAAATCACCTTTAAATCCCACGGTATTTTTAACCGTTTTCATTTCACTTAAAATTCGAGACACTTCACTTAAGCCAATGTCATGAATTTCATCTGCTGATAAACTCAACGTGGTGTTTTTCTTGATTTGATATTCGTACCACGCTTTACCATTAGGTAAATCAGCATAACCAACAGAATCGCGGGCATGAGGAATATAGTCGTTGAGTAAAAACTCACTCATACGCTGATAAGCAGGCACTAATTTATCTAAAATAAGCGTTTTATACTGCTCAGTGAGTTGCTGTTTTTGTGTATTAGAAAATGAGTCGGGCATGGCCTTTATTGGTGAATAAAATAATGAATCTTCTGCGTTAGTTACTACGTGCACTTTAAACTGAGGCAATAATTTTTTAGCCAATGGCATAGGCAATACCACGCCTTGTTTAACACCTTGCGCCATTGATTGTTCAACACTGGCTAACCATTTAACAAAACCATCAGCACGCTTAATAAATTGCTCATAGTCGGCAACAGTATTAAAGGGCTGTGCACTTTGACCTGAACCAAATCCGGCAAAGGTATTATGTGCTCCCGACATTTGGTTGATCGGTAACAAATAATCTTTATATTGCATGCCCTCAAGCTTCAAGGCTAAATCTCGCGATAATACTTCAAAGTTAAGTAGCGCCTGCCCTGTTAATTGTGATTCATCGATTAGCGTTAAGCGTTGCTGATATTTTTTATAAAAAGCGGCTTTTTTATCGCGATTAAGCTGCGATATTTCAGGCAAGAATTGATCATCGAACTCATGGCGACCGTTGTAAGTGGCGCTTAAGGGATTAAAGGTTAATGACTCATCGTAGTACTGTGCAACGAGCACATCCAACTGTTGCTCGGCTGATAACTCGCTTATTACAGGCGAGAATGGCTGATTGGTGTTTAATTGTGAGCTGGTGCTCATACAACCACTTAAGGCAAACATAACGCTACTTGCAACCAGTGCTATTTTAATAACTTTCATAAAGATCCTTGTTAGTTTTTACCCGCTAATTATGCGGTTTAAAATGGCTTAAATAAAGCAATTACGGTGAGTGGGATTCGTCGCTAAATAATTTACTCAATAGCTAATGGTTGCTACATTCAGGTAAATTTAAATAATTAAATAATAAAAATGATTAAAATAAAAAAACATTTACTGACTACATCAATCGCATTACTGAGTTTAACCAGCGCAAGTGCACTGGCAACCACCTATATATCGGCCAAAGCTTTGCTTGATGTAAAAACTGGAGAGCTAAAAGCTAATCCGTTAATCGCGATTGACGAGGGTGTAATAAGCCAAATTCAATTTAATAAAAAGCCTACGCTTACCAGTAATGATGAACTGATTAACCTACCTGAACTCACCGTAATGCCGGGTTTGATGGATATGCATGTGCATTTAACCAGCGATCCAACCGTTTCGCGCAGTGAACGTATAGGCCAATCAGTACCGCGTATGGCTATTAAAGCCAGTTACTTTGCTAAAAAAACATTAGAAGCCGGCTTTACCACAGTGCGTAACCTAGGTGCAGAGGGCTTTAGTGTTATTGCGGTTCGCGACGGCATTAATGCAGGTGATATTATTGGCCCTCGCATCTGGGCTGCTGGCCCTTCTTTGGGGATTACTGGCGGACACTGTGACAATAATCGTTTACCCCCCGAAATGAAGTATACCGCCTCGGGGGTTGCTGATGGCCCATGGGCTGTGCGTATTAAAGTACGTGAAAATATTAAATATGGCGCTAATGCAATTAAATTATGTGCAACTGGTGGGGTATTTTCTAAAGGCACAAAGGTGGGCATACAACAATACGCATTTGAAGAAATGAAAGCCATTGTGGATGAAGCGCACATGCGAGAATTACCTGTTGCCGCTCACGCACACGGCACTAACGGCATTAAAACGGCAATTAAAGCCGGTGTAGATAGTGTTGAGCACGCTAGCTTTTTAGACGATGAAGCAATCGCGCTTGCAAAAGAGCATGGAACTTGGCTTTCTATGGATATTTATAATACAGAGTATACGCTGAGCTTTGGTGAGCAAAATGGGGTTGATGAAGAAAACCTAAATAAGGAACGTCTGGTATCAAAAAAACAACGCGATAGTTTTAAACGCGCTGTTGAAGCGGGGGTAAACATGGTGTTTGGTACTGACGCAGCAATTTATCCACATGGTGATAATGCCAAACAGTTTTCCCGTATGGTTGAATTTGGTATGAGTGAATTACAAGCTATTCAAGCCGCAACCATTAACAGTGCTAAATTATTAAAGGCTGATAAACAGCTGGGGCAAATTAAAACCGGTTTTGCAGCTGATATTATAGCGGTAGACGCTAATCCACTGAAAAATATTTCTACGCTAGAGCGTATTCCTTTTGTAATGAAAGCCGGTGTCGTTTACAAGCAGTAAACCCAATACATCTTTATGAGGTTGAGCTTAGCTCAACCTTAACAATCTTTTAGCCAATGTAACTAAACTGCCCATTTAATCGTCAATACTTTATTAAAACTCCCTCTTAGTTAGGCCAACTTACACGTGCTATATCCCGTTCACGACTTTAATTTGCTTGTTTTTAGAACGCCATGCTCAATAAGCAAGCAAATAACTCATAAATAACAAAAAAAATGAACTTTTTATTTAACTTTAAAATGATAACCATTATCATTCGCGCAAATTAACAAATGCGAATGGTTATCAGTTTATGAAAAGATTTCAATACTCTCTCCTCTCTTTAGCGTTTTTAAACGCAAATTTAGCAATGGCTAACGAGTCACAAGTTAATTCAGATATTGAACGAATTAGCGTTTATGAGCAACAAAACCGAGTAGTGATGAATTCAGGTTTAGCAACTAAATCAGACATGTCACTAATGGAAACCCCTGCACCCGTGGTTATTGTTGATAAAGCACTGATTGAATCACAAGGTATTGATAGTCTTCAGGATGTGATCCGCAATGTGAGTGGCCTAACGCAAGCCGGTAATAACTATGGCATTGGTGACAACTTAGTTATTCGTGGCTTGGGCGCTAATTATACCTATGATGGCATGTATGGCGGCGCAGGCTTAGGCAATACCTTTAATCCAACGCGTTCTTTAGCCAATGTTGATTCGATTGAAGTGTTAAAGGGTCCTGCAACTGGACTGTATGGTATGGGTAGTGCCGGTGGTGTGATCAACCTGATTGAAAAAAAACCACAGTTTAACGAGCAACATACCCTAGAAATGGATATCGGTCAGTGGGATAGTTATTCGCTTGCACTCGATAGCACCAATGCACTAACTGATGATTTAGCTTATCGAGTAATGGCCAAAACCGCCTCTAGTGATGGCTTTCGTGATTTAAAAGAACAACGTGATGAAATTTACTCGTCTTTAAAATATGTGCTTAATGACCAACAATCTTTTGTATTGTCTGGGGCATATATTAAAGACGCTATTGCAGTGGATTCTATTGGCCACCCTATTCGTATTTTTAACAATGAATCGGTTAACGGTTTAACTGCTGGTGAAGTATCAGGCGCCGATTTAGTGAATGACCCTACAGCAAGTGGCTTACAATTGAGTGAAGTACAACGAGATGAACTAGCTAACTCTTTGGCAAGCAATGATGGTTTAACACCCTTTAACTTTGGCACCAATGGCATAATATCACCGATGGCAAAGGATAACGAAGGTGAAGAGCTGCGTTTTAAATTAGCCCATAATTATTACATTAGTGATGATTTATTTGTTAATCAACAACTACAGTACCGTAATTACACCTCAAGTTTTGCCCGCCAAACAGGTGCTTACAACTACGTTTACTGGAAACGTAACGGCGTGATCAACCAAGACCCACGCGCACCGCTAGTTGTTGATGACGTGTTATACCCTTTTGCAGCCAGACGCCAAGAGTATCGCCAAGTAGAAGCAGATGAGAAATCATGGCAATACTTTTTAGATTTACGTTATGACTTTATGCTGGGCAATATAGAAAACGAATTACTGGTTAATGCCAACTACGAAGACCGTGATATTCGTTTTAAACAATATTCAATTTATGATGCCGATAAGGTCATTAAAAACAAAGCCGGTGAAGTGATTTATCAAGGTGCACTACCGTATATTTTTGATATACGCCAGCCAAATTGGCCTGCGGATGAATTTGCTGATTATGATCCGCTTAAAACCAGTGATTACAATAAAAAAGTACAAGCATGGGGCGTAGGCCTTCAACATGTTGCTTATATTAACGACAAGATCACTACTCGTATTGGTGTTGCTCATAATCGTATTAAACAAAGTTACGAGCACTTTGGTGTTGACCCTCGTTATAGTCAAAGCCGCGCAAATCCAACGCCAGAAGCAAATACCTCAGACAGTGGTTTAACGTATAACCTAGGTGCTACTTATCAAGTAAACGCTGATATGGCTTTGTTTGTAAAATCACTCTAAAGGGCGCACAGCTTACAGTGTTCTTGGCTCTGTTGCCGGTAATGAAGCCGATAGAGACGATTCCGAATCTGTGAGTAATGATTTAGGATTTCGTTTTAAAGCATTTGATGACCAATTACTGGCATCAATTGTGGTATTTGAAAGTGCGCGTACTAATTTAGAATATGCCAACCCACTTTATGAAGCAGGCGTGTCTGCACCAAACGTAGTGGAGAGCTTCTTTGATGGTGAAGAACAAACCAAAGGTGTAGAAATTGACTTAAATGCGTATTTGAACGATCAATGGAAAGTTAACTTCAACGGTGTTTATCAAGATGCTAGAGATAAAACTAACCCAAACAGCACAAGCTTTGATACTCGCCAAAAAGGCGTGCCTTATGTAACTGCTAGCTCATGGGTAACTTACTCTGCGGCGTTATTTGAATTACCTCACGCAGTAGATTTAAGCGCAGGCTTAACGTTTGTTGATAAGCGCAGTACTAACTCAAGTTCGTTCGGTATTGATAACGGCTACGTCCCTGCTTATACCGTGTATGATGCTGCAGTTAGCTATAAAGCAGACAACTGGCAAATGCAATTAAACATTAATAACCTGTTTAATAAAAAATACTATTCTAAAGCCATGTTTTTAGGCGGAATGCCAGGTGAAGAACGTAATGCAAAGCTAAGCTTTAGTTACACACTTTAATAGTTTAATAATTTAAAAAGCACGGTATTTCAATTGAGATACCGTGCTTTTTTCATGTAAAAACTTAATATTAAATCGTAACAACTATGCGGCCGTTTATTTCGCCTTTAAGCATGTCATCAAAAATTTCATTAATATCTTCAAGTTTTTTCTCTTCAATGATGGCTTTTACTTTGCCTTGCGCAGCAAATTCAAGACATTCTTGCAGGTCTTTGCGCGTACCTACAATAGAACCTACTACTGAAACACCATTCAATACGGTATCAAAAATTGGCAGTGGCATATCTTCTGGTGGTAAACCAACTAATACACATTTACCCCCACGACGAACACTTTTATACGCTTGTTCAAACCCAGGTTTTGATACTGCTGTACAAACAACAGCATGCGCGCCACCTACTTGCTCAAAAATAGCCTCACTGGGCACCACTTCTTTAAAATCAAGCGTAATATCAGCACCCAACTCTTTAGCTAGCGCCATTTTCTCTTTACCAGTATCTACCGCAATAACATTAAAGCCCATTGCTTTTGCATATTGCACTGCTAAGTGCCCTAAGCCACCCACACCAACAATAGCAACCCATTGACCCGGTTTTGCATCTGATACTTTTAATGCTTTATACGTTGTTACGCCGGCACAGAATAACGGGGCAGCTTCAGCAAAGCCTAATCCATCCGGTATTTTGATGATGTAATCACCATGTGCTAAACAATATTCTGCATAACCACCGTCAATTGAGTAACCGGTATTATGTTGCGATAAACACAGGGTTTCACGTCCATCTAAACAAAATTCACAATGGCCACAGGCGCTATACAACCAAGGTACACCCACTCGGTCGCCCACTTCTAAATGTTTAATATTACTGCCTAGTTTTTCTATTACACCCACACCTTCGTGACCTGGTACCAATGGCATTTTTGGTTTTACCGGCCAATCACCATGACACGCATGTAAATCGGTGTGACATACACCACAAGCGGCTATTTTAACCAGCACATCGTTAGGACCTACCTCTGGGATTGGTAAATCGGTGATCGCTAACTTGCCTTTATATTCTGTATTTATTGCTGCTTTCATAGTCATTCCATCGTTTATAAAAAATTTATGCTATTTAACAAAGGCGTTAAACAACAATGTCATGTTGCATACCCGCAACATAACCCACTATAAATGCTTGAATATTAATCTATATCAATCATTAGTCGTAAAACGTGGTTTTTTATCCAAGCTAAACGCTTGCCATACTTAACCAGCGTGCTAGCATAGATTTCATTTATTTTTGAAACTTGTAACAATGACATTATCAGAAAAAAACTTTGCCTTTGTAATGCATTGTGGCGAGATGGGCAGCCGCTGGGGATTTAATCGTACAATCGGCCAAATGTGCGGATTACTTATTATTACCAAAGATCCAATGACGGCAAACCAAATCGCAGATGCACTGAGTATTTCACGCGGTAACGTAAGTATGGGAATTAAAGAATTACAATCTTGGCAGCTGATCAAGGTAATGCATATCCCAGGAGATAGAAAAGAATACTATGCCCCTGCAGGCGATATTTGGGATATGGCTAATCGCGTGTTTGAAGAACGTAAAAAGCGTGAAGTAGAACCTACGCTTAGCTTACTCAGAGATAACTTATTAGATGAAGCAAGTAACGACGATGAAATTTATGCACAAAAACAAATGGGCGAAATTCATAACTTACTTGAAACAGTGACTAAATGGTCGTCAGAGTTACAACGCTTAACCCCAGAGCAACTCAACAAACTAATGAAGCTAGGTTCAGGCATTGGCAAAGTCATTGACCTTAAAGATAAAATATTCAAAAAAGAGCAGTAAACCATTAAAAAAGCCGCAATGAGCGGCTTTTTAGTTATTCGCTTTAGCTTAAATTTTTGGGTAAGCAATTCTATCTGACAAATAGCCTACGCTGGTTGCAAAGTAGTATGAACGATTCCAGTGCATAAATACTTTGTAGTTATCGTATGCTAAATACATGCGTCCATTTATATCATCCGGCATCACCAGTGCTGCATCTACAGCAACCGTAGGTAAATCACTGCCATCAACACGACGAACACCTAATGCTTGCCAATCTGCTAAAGAGCGCTCTGATTTATCCCAGTACTCTAGCCATTGCTTTCGGGTTTTAGTACCGCGCTTTAATATATACTGCTTATCAAAGTCAGCGGGCAATTGTACCTGGCGACCCCAGGTTAAATTATCATTCCAACCCTCTTGCTTTAAGTAATTTGCAATTGAAGCAAACGCGTCTTCTTTGGTTGTCCAAATATCTTTGCGACCATCGTTGTTGTAATCTACAGCATAGGCATTAAATGAGGTTGGCATAAACTGGGTTTGCCCCATAGCACCCGCCCATGAGCCTTTAAATTTATCAAGCGTGATATGACCCGACTTTAATATATCCAGTGCTGCCCACAATTGGCGTTTGTATAACGCTTCACGACGTCCATCAAATGCTAAAGTTACTAAGGATGAAATAACATTGTGGCCGCCTTGAATAGCGCCAAAATTGCTTTCTAAACCCCAAATAGCCACAATAAAACGCGCTTGAACACCAAAGTCTTTTGCTACTTTTTCTAAGACTTCTTGGTTTTCTTTATACAATTTACGCGCACGATCTATTTTCCATTGCGGTACTCGTTTTGGTAAATACGTTTCCAGCGTTTCTTTTACTTCTGGCTGGTTTTTGTCTGCTGAAATGACTTTTTCTTTATAAGATGCAGTGGCAAATGCTTGCTCAATTAACTGAGTATCGTAGCCTTTTGCTATTGCCTCTTGCTTTAAATTAGTAAGATATTGTTGAAACTCAGCTTGTGTTTTTGCCATCACCGATGAGCTTAAACACACACCACACAATACAACCGCTAATTTTTTAATCACTATCTGCTCCATTTTGTTTTCTTAATTGACTTAGCAAGTTTTCCTCTGGTGGCGGAATTTGTAAATAATAGCCTTGGTCGCTAAGCGACTGTTTTAAAGTGTCTAAATCCGCTACGCCTAATTGAGTCCGCTTCGCTAAGTTAATGATCATCACGTACTGAGGTTGACCAAACATGGTCATTAAAGGTTCCGGAACTTTACTAAAATCGTCTCTTTTTTCAATAAATAAGAAAGTATCTGCTTTTTTCTTACTTTTATATACCGCAGTTAGCATTATGGCCCTATAAAATCTTGCTTAACAGTGCTACACACTATAACATGGCAATAATAATAAGTTATAAAAATTAGTGTGGAAACTGTAATAAAAGCCTTGTTCAGCCTAGGTTTATATAAAGTTACATGCTAACTAGACAATCCAGTTGAGCATCTATGTCGGACCAAATTTTTGAGCTAAAAGGCAACCTTTTTACGTTATCAGTTTTACATCTTTATAGTACTGATATTAACCTTTTAGCAGAACAACTGTATGTAAAAATTGCCCAAGCCCCAAAGTTCTTTGAGGGTGCCCCCATTGTCGTCAATTTAATTGAAGTAAAAAACAGCGCAATCGACTTTGTTCACTTAAAATCGCTTATTGAACGCATGAGCTTTAATGCTGTAGGTGTATGTAATGGTTCGGATGAACAGCATAAACAGGCAAAAGCCGCAGGGTTATCTGTTTTAAACTATTCACAAGACGTTAAGAGTGAACCCGCAAGAGTAGAGCCAAATACTTCGGTTGTAGAAAAAACCGTGTATTTACCAGCGCAAATTATTAATGGTGCGGTGCGCTCAGGCCAACAAGTTTACGCCAAAGACCGCGACTTGGTGGTGTTAGGCGCGGTAAGCCATGGCGCAGAAGTGATTGCCGATGGCAATGTACATATTTACGGAACCCTACGAGGGCGTGCAATTGCCGGCGCAAAAGGGCTCGAAAACGCATACATATTTTGTAATAAATTAGAAGCAGAACTCGTTTCAATCAATGGTAATTACTGGATCAGTGACTCACTGCAAGGTGAACACTGGGGTAACGCAGTTCAAATACAACAAAAAAATGAATCTTTAGAAATTTCAGCTTTGGTTAAAGGATAAATCTCATGGCAAAAATAATTGTCGTTACCTCGGGTAAAGGGGGTGTTGGTAAAACAACATCAAGCGCAGCAATTGGTACAGGCTTAGCATTAAAAGGCTACAAAACTGTTATCATCGATTTTGATATCGGCTTACGTAATTTAGACCTCATCATGGGTTGTGAACGTCGCGTAGTGTATGACTTTGTTAATGTGATCAATGGCGAAGCTAACCTTAATCAAGCACTCATAAAAGACAAACGTGTAGAAAAGTTATTTTTACTTCCTGCTTCACAAACTCGCGATAAAGACGCACTCACCCGTGATGGTGTTGAACGCGTATTGAACGAGTTAAAAGAAGACTTTGACTATATTGTTTGTGATTCTCCTGCAGGTATTGAAGCCGGAGCTATGATGGCGATGTACTTCGCTGATGAAGCTATAGTTACAACCAACCCTGAAGTCTCGTCAGTACGAGATTCGGATCGTATTCTAGGCATTTTACACAGTAAATCGAAACGTGCCGAAGAAGGTTTAGAAAACATTAAAGAGCATTTGCTAATAACACGCTATAATCCAGATCGTGTAACAAAAGGTGAAATGCTATCTGTTGAAGATATCCAGGACATCCTAGCCATAGACTTACTAGGTGTCATTCCTGAATCTCAAGCAGTGCTTAGTGCATCAAACTCTGGACAACCGGTAATTCTTGATAGTGAATCAGACGCAGGTCAAGCTTATGCTGATGCGATCAGTCGTTTATTAGGCGAAACGGTTGAATTTAGATTTTTAGATGTAGAGAAAAAGGGTTTATTCAAACGGATATTTGGAGGTTAATGTGTCTTTACTTGACTACTTCCGCTCAGAAAAGAAAAACAGTGCGTCATTAGCAAAAGAGCGATTGCAGATCATTGTCGCGCACGAGCGTTCTCAGCGTGGAACACCAGATTACTTGCCACAATTAAAGCAAGATATTCTTGATGTCATTCGTAAGTACGTTAATGTAGGCGCTGATGCGGTTCAAGTTCAGTTTGATCAAAATGAAGACGATTTAGCGGTACTCGAGCTCAATGTCACATTACCTGACGAAGAAAAGAAATAATAAAAAAGGGCGCTAAGCGCCCTTTTTTATTTTTTACATCAAGCTATTTAATACTCTAATTATCCCACTCTTTTAGCGCATCTTTAACAAAATCATATCGCCATGAGCTGAGTAAATCTGGTTTTATGTGTTTTTCTTTTTGCTGAGCAGTTAACTTCCAGTTCCAACTAATTAGCTGATTTATTTGCTTTTTAGAGGCCATAACGTCTTCTGGAATGTTATGCTCTTTAGCAACTTTAGTAATTTTTTGTTTGATCTCCTTCGCTACTTTTTTATAGGTAGGAAAATCAATTAACCGCTTTAATACTTGCGGGTGTTGCTCAGCTGGAATGGCTTTGGCCTGCTCAATACACTTTAAAATTTCAACCCCAGAACGATTCACTTCAATGGGTTCTACCCCAGGAATTTGTCTCAGAGCATTTAAACTTGAAGGGCCTCGTTTGGCAATTTCGGTCATATTATGCTCTTTAAGCACAAAATTAAGCGCTAGATTTTTACGAATAGCTTTATTTCGACGCCATACTGCTAACTCTTTAAGTACCGCTAATTCATGCGGCTTAAGCTGCCATGCATTTTTAATCTCTTTATAAAGTAACTCATCCGGAATTTGAAAAGCACGTTTATTGGCAACTAATTCACTTTCATTTATCACAATATCAAATAAATCAGCGGCTTTAATGCTATCTATAATTAACTCAAAACAAGGCAGCAGGTGATACGTATCAGCAGCAGCGTATTCAAGTTGCTTTTGAGTAAGGGGGCGTTGTAACCAATTAGTGCGCGATTCGCTTTTATCAATCTCAATATTCAAAAATGTTTTCACCATTAAGGCAAACCCCATACAGTTGCCCTCACCTAATAGCTGAAGTGCAAACTGGGTATCGAATAAAGGATAAGGAACAAACCCTGCGTACTTTTGAAAAACTTCAATATCTTCTGAGGGTGAATGGAGTACTTTTAGCACTTTAGGATCTTTAAGTATTTGCCAAAAATCAAACAAGGAAAGCTCGGCAAGCGGGTCAATAAGCGCTAAATGTTCGCCATCATAAACTTGAATAAGTGCAACTTCTGGATACAAAGTACGGCGGCGCATAAACTCGGTATCAATAGCAAGAATGGGTTTGTTTTTAATTTGTTCTACAAACGTATTAAGCTCATTTTGAGTTTGGATCAATTGGTAGTGCACTGAATCTCCTACAATAAAAAAGCCGACTGATGTCGGCTTTTTTATAGTTGCTAATCTTTTAAGGCTCTTCTGAGAATTTTACCCACGTTAGTTTTGGGTAACTCATCCTTAAACTCAACGAGTTTAGGAACCTTGTAATTAGTTAAATTATCACGACAATGTTTTATTATATCTTTTTCAGTTAAAGAAGGGGCTTTTTTCACAACAAAAACTTTAACTTGTTCACCACTAATGTCATGAGGGATACCAACCGCGGCCACTTCAAGCACGCCTTCATGCATGGCAACCACTTCTTCTATTTCATTTGGGAAAACATTAAAGCCTGAAACAATAATCATGTCTTTTTTACGATCAACAATGTAGAAAAAACCTTCGTCATCGTAAGTGGCAATATCACCAGTTGCAAACCAGCCATCTTTTAAACATTCAGCCGTTGCATCAGGGCGATTATAGTAACCAAGCATTACTTGCGGACCTTTTACCCACAGTTCACCCGGCTCACCTTTGGCAGCTTCTTCACCGTTATCGAGCATTAATTTAATGTCAGTACTTGGCGCAGGTAGACCGATAGAGCCATTATAAGCTTCTAAATCATACGGGCTAATTGTGACTAAAGGAGAACATTCTGTCAGGCCATAGCCTTCCATTAGTTTGCTGTTAGTGACTTTTTGCCATTTTTCTGCAACAGGGCGTTGTACTGCCATGCCGCCGCCTAATGACATTTTAAGGTGACTAAAATCAAGCTCAGAGAAACCAGGGGTATTTAATAAGCCATTAAATAAAGTGTTCACCCCTGTAATAGCAGTAAATTTATGCTGACTAAGCTCTTTTACAAATCCAGGCATATCACGTGGATTAGTAATTAAAACGTTTAAGCCGCCGTATTTCATAAATGTTAAACAGTTCGCTGTTAATGCAAATATATGATAAAGCGGTAGCGCGGTAATAACCACTTCTCTACCACGCTCAAGCACGTTATCTAAACAACCAGATACTTGCTCAAGGTTACCCACCATATTACCGTGGCTCAGCATTGCCCCTTTAGACACACCGGTTGTACCACCGGTGTATTGTAAAAATGCTAAATCGCTTAAGTTAACCTCTGGGCGCTTATAGCCATTCAGATCAGCTTTTAATAAATCACAAAAGTTAATCGTGTTAGGCAACGTATAGCTTGGTACCATTTTTTTGAAATGCTTAACCACAAAATTAACTAAATGCTTTTTAAAACCACCCATCATGTCACCAACCTGCGTAACCACAATGTGTTTAACGTCAGTATTAGGCAGCGCTTTTTCAAGCGTGACAGCAAAGTTAGCAAGAATAAATATTGCTGATGTTTCAGAATCTTTTAATTGGTGCTCTAGCTCACGAACGGTATAAAGCGGGTTAACGTTAACCACCACACACCCTGCGCGCAGAATACCTAATATAGCAATTGGGGTTTGCAACAAGTTTGGCATCATAACAGCGACTTTATCGCCCTTTTTTAACCCTAAATCGTTTTGAATATAAGCCGCAACACGTTTTGTTGCTGCGTCAATTTCGTTGTATGACAATGTTTTACCCATATTAGTAAATGCAGGTAAATCTTTGTAATCATTAAAACTTTTTTCAAACACTTCGAGTAACGAGTTGTAGTGCTCAGGATCGATTGTTTCAGGCATACCTTCTGGGTAGCGCTTAAGCCAGATTTTTTCCACTCTTAGCCCCTGTTTATAATTATATTTTTATTAACCTTAATCTAAGTAAGGCACTTTCACAATTGAGCAAATACTCTAATCTAGAGATAATCCCACATTTATCGGTAATATACAATTAACATGCACTACTTTGCACCATAAATGCGTGAATGTGTTCAAAACATAGTCCACTACTTTGCATATGGCAATGATGCCCACCAGGCACATCTATTACACTCAAGTTATTGTAATATTTACTATACTTGTCTAGATTTTGTTTTACAAATGGATAACCTTTATCACCTAATATTAATTGGCATGGTGCAATTAATTCTTTTATTGCACCAATACATTGCGCTTCATCAAATCGAAAACCTGAGTGATTTTTAAGCTTAGGATCGCAAGTTAGCTCAAAACCGCTGTGCATTTGTTTTATGTTTCTGTCCATCAGCAATGCAATTTGTTCATTATTTAAATCAGTTGTTTTTGCACGTGCTTGATAAATTTGCTGTTTTGAAGTGTATACCCGTGATTTTTTTGTACTAAACCTTGCTCGGTTTAGTATGGCATTTCTTAGCTGAGAACACACTTCATCGCTATCGGTAGTGACACAACCTATACCTTCAATAAAAGAAACAGATTTTACATACTCACTAAAACAACTAGCAAATAGTCCTGCAACCATAGCCCCCATAGAATGACCGACTAAGTGTACCTTCTTTAACTTAAGCGCTGTGATTAATGCATACACATCATCCACATAATCAATAAAGTAGTAATGTGCCTGAGGGCTTCGCCAAGATGACAGTCCATGCCCTGGAAAATCAATGCAATACCATGTTTGCGAAGGCGCAGCTCGACTCAGCATAGGCACGAAGCTAGCACAATTATCTAGCCAACCATGCAGAGCGATAACGACGTCTTCACCGTCTCCAAATTTAATACCGTGTATATCTAGGTCATTAGCTTTTACCGAAAATGGTTGCAATGCAAACCTCAACTTTTTTATTTGGTTATGGCCATAACATACAAGAGTTAATACACAAATAATAGAACTGAACTAATAGAACACACACTTAAATTTCGAGATTTCATTACATATTCATTTATTTATCTTGCTATCGGTATACAATAATAGTCGCTATTAAAATAAGTACACTTAAAGGGTACAAACAATGAAAAAACAGTTCGGCTTATTAGCGCTTTTATGTACAACAGGAGCATTCGCTCAAACAGCGCCTAAAAATGTTATTTATATGATTGGTGATGGCATGGGTCCCGCTTTCACTACCGCTTATCGTTATTACAAAGATGACCCTACAACAAAAGAAATAGAAACAACCGTTTTCGACACTATGTTAAAAGGCATGGCGCACACTTATCCTGATGACCATACTTATGTAACAGACAGCGCAGCAGGTGCAACTGCACTTAGCAGCGGTCATAAAAGTTATAACGGCGCAATCGCTGTCGATACGGCCAAAAAACCGGTTAAGACCATGCTAGAAATTGCAAAAGAGCAAGGAATGACAACAGCGTTAGTGGCTACTTCACAAATTAACCATGCAACACCTGCAAGTTTTGCCGCACATAATGAATCAAGAAGAAATTATGATGACATCGCAAACGACTACATTGACAATAAAATTGCTGGTAAATTACCGGTTGATTTAATGTTAGGCGGTGGTACTCAATATTTTATTCGTGATGACAGAAACTTAGTCGACGAATTTAAACAAGCAGGTTATCAATACGGCGACGATATTAAAAACTTAGGTCAAATCACACAAATCCCTGCCATTGGTCTATACGCACCTAAGGGATTACCTTTTGCGCTAGATGAAAACCCAACGAGATTAAAACAGTTAACCTCTAAAGCGTTTGATTTGCTTGATGGGCAAAACGATAAAGGCTTTTTTGTGATGATTGAAGGCAGCCAAATTGACTGGTGTGGCCACGCAAATGACATTGCTTGTGCAATGGCTGAAATGGATGACTTTGCAAAATCAATCGAAACGGCAAAAGCCTATGTAGATAAGAACCCAGACACTATTTTAGTGATCACGGCTGATCACTCTACAGGCGGTTTAACCATTGGCGCGCATGGCCAATACAAATGGGAAACCGACATCATCAAAGGTGTTAAAGCCACTGCGGGTACATTAACCAAATTATTAATGGGATCAGATAACCTTAAAACGGTATGGCAGGCCAATACCCGTATTGAGTTTACAACTGAAAACGAAATTAAACTTAAGCAAGCTAAAGCCATGGGTGAAAAAACCCTTAATTTAGCGGTTAAAAGTATTATCAATGATTTAAGTTTCACTGGTTGGACAACGGGCGGACATACCGCTTCTGATGTACAAGTATTCGCCTATGGTAAAAATAGCGATGACTTTATTGGCTCACAAAACAATACTGACATAGCTAAAAAACTGATTAGTTACATAGAACAGTAATTACTGGTATGAAAATAAAAAGCCCGAATAATTTATTCGGGCTTTTTATTTGGCTATTAATTTTATAATTAAGCGTATATATCAACACCAATTAAGCTTTGAACTTCAGCTCTTCGCTCTAAATTAGCAAACTCAGTGTAAGTAGAAATTGCCTTACTGACTTGCGCACTCGGTTGATCGTAAATAGTTTGGCTGTATTGGGCCTCTTTGGTGTTCGCTTTTACAAACTTTTTTGCGAGTTCAAGCCCTTCAGGACTGCTCTTAACATAATCTGTATTGGTTTTCTGTGGTATTGGCTGCTCTGATAGTCGTTCAGGCTTTGCCGTAACAACAGCAGTAGAACGCACCTTAGCAGGGATATCACCAGTAAAAAAACCAGAGCTTATAGGCAGCGACATTACGCTTCTCCAACCAACAACATGCTTAAATTATGATTTAAAATAGCTCAATATGCAAACAATACAACTTAGCGTTATTCGCGGCCTGGTAATTTTTTCCATGTCACTGTGTCACGCACATACTTAGGCTGAGCATCACTGGCTTTTACGCCATTACCTGCAAGGTACTGTGCATCCACTAACGCTAACATATATAGTGCATCGGGTAGCGTAATTTCAGGGTGTACACTCACATTTGTAAATGTAGTTAATGCATCGGGATAACTTTTAAATCCAGTCCCCACGCCGGTTGCTGTTTTGTTTGTGTCTATCAATGAAGCATCAAGCAGTTCAGGCTTAAAAACACGTTCTTCACCTTGAAGTGTCATCAAATTATTATTAACTTGGTATTGAGCAAAGTATATTTCCCCCATACGCGCATCAATGCTTGAATAAACCACATCATCGCCAAATTGTTCAAACGCTTGTTGCGCCATGACTGCTAAAGTAGATACCCCCACTAGCGGTAAATTCGTTGAATACCCAAGCCCTTGTGCTATGGCAACACTAATACGCACACCCGTAAAGCTGCCTGGACCTTGGCCAAAGCCAATAACATCTAAATCTTTTAATTTACAATTGGCTTTATTAAGCAGCTCATCAATAAGTGGCAGAATTTTTTGGCTATGCTGCTGCGGACACTCTTCAAAATGATGAAATGTTTTACCCTGATAATGCAAAACAAGCGATAAAGCCTCAGTAGAAGCGTCTAGGGCGAGAATGTTACTTTTGATCATTTTTGTACTCAATTAATATGTTTTAAAAATGTATTTGCATCTTCTAAGCTACGTGTACGGCGCATTGGCGGTAAACTCTTTAAAAATACTTGTCCATATTGGCGTGTAACTAAACGATTATCGCAAATTACTAACACGCCTTTATCTTTGTTATCACGAATTAAGCGACCTACCCCCTGCTTTAAGGCTATAACCGCTTGTGGTAACTGAATATGCGCAAAGGGATCTTTTCCTTGCATTTGGCAATCTTGCATTCTAGCTTGCAGTAGCGGATCATCGGGCGCTGCAAACGGCAGTTTGTCGATAATAACACAGCTTAAAGTACTGCCTCTTACATCAACCCCTTCCCAAAAGGACGCTGTACCGAGTAACACGGCATTACCATGACGGGTAAATTTTTCTAATATAATGCGTTTAGACATTTGCCCTTGCATGTAAACCGGATAATCCATTTGTGTGGTTAAGCCCTCAGCCACCAAATGCATCATTCGGTAACTAGTAAATAGCACAAAACAACGCCCTTTTGCTGATTTTATGAGTTCGAGAGTTAACTTTACAATCGCATGCGGCATATTATCAGCGTGGGTTTCAGGTAAATAACGCGGTAAGCACAATAGCGCCTGATTTTCATAATCAAACGGACTGTCTACCATCATACTTTGCTTTGGTTTTAACCCAAGGCTGGCATTAAAGTGAGTGAGTTCGTTGTCGACCGATAACGTGGCCGAGGTAAACACAAACCCTGCGCCAGACTCTTTCATCATCAAAGCAAATTTAGCCGATACATTCAGTGGCGTTATATTAATGGTTAAATAGCGCCGCGTGGTTTCGTACCAATAACTAAAGCCTGTTTGGGCGGTGTCGAACACACGCTCTAACTGGCCTTTAAATGCCAGGACCCGCTCAAATGGGTGTTCAATTTTATCACTTCGCTCTAGGCAGTGTTTTAAAACCTGAAACACAAATTCTAAATCACTAATAACGCGGTGTAATGCAGAGCAAATAAGCTTATTACTAAGCTTTTCACGCCAATCACCGCGGCTACCATCCACACCAAACTGCAATCTTAAATCGGCGACACTGGTTTCAAGTTTATTCAAACTTTTGCCTAATTGCAGCATGTCAGGAATTTCAGCGCGGTAAATAGCGCGTAAATCATTAATTAAATCCACCAGCTTTTTAGTACTCATGGTTTCGCCAAAATAGTCGCTGGCAATTTCACTTAACTGGTGGGCTTCATCAAATATATAAGCATCTGCGTTGGGCATTAGCTCTGCAAAGCCAGACTCTTTAACCGCCATATCGGCAAAAAATAGATGATGGTTAATCACGACAACGTCGGCATCCCCTGCTTTTAAACGCGCTTTACGAATGTAGCACTCTTGAAAGTCAGGGCACTCTTTACCTAAACAGTTATCTGCAGTCGAGCTGACATACGGCAACACTTTGGCATCTTCTTCAATACCAATACAGTCGGCTAAATCGCCCGTATGCGTTTCACTGGCAAATTTAGCAACCATAGCGAGCTGATGCATTACATCAGGGTCGTCTGTGGGTACGTGTGCAACATGTTGGGTAAGCCGATAAGTGCATAAATAATTGGCACGCCCTTTTAACAATGCCGTTTTTTTTGCCGCGCCTAAGGCTTTTACTAACACCGGTAAATCACGATGATACAGCTGTTCTTGCAGTGCTTTAGAACCGGTTGAAATTATTGTTTTGCCCTTAGATTTAAGGGCTGGCGCTAAATAAGCAAAGGTTTTACCTGTGCCAGTACCGGCCTCAACAACAAGCTGAGAACTTGTTTTTAATGCATCCTCAACAGCCACGGCCATATCAATTTGAGGTTGGCGTGGTGAGTATCCATCTATTGATAAAGCCAAAGGCCCGGTTGCACTAAACAGCTGTTTGATAATACCAATCACTTTATAAAAAATAATAGCGGGATTCTACGTAAGCTATTGATGAAGGGCAAGCCAAAAAGCGTGAGAATTTGGCCTTTAAAGGGGCTTATGCCCCTGTTAATTATTGTGCATTTATAGTTAACTTAATGCCACTTGCATTACGATAGCCTTTAACATCTATATGCCATATACCTGCCTGGGGTGCAGAAATAGTGCAACTTTCTGTGTTGCCGTTTTTATATGGCCTACACACAAATTGTGTATTTGAAGATGGCGCATCAAAATTTAAATACAAATCAGCATCGCCGCTTCCGCCTGAAATAGCAACGTTAAGTGAGGCATAACCCGCGGTTTTTTGCTCAGTAAAGCCATGGCTGACTTCATGCGCAGAAACACCTAAACTCACCAACGGGTAGAATGTATTTTGGCCATCACCAAAGGTCATTGCGCTGCCATTCCAAAACGCATTTTCATAGTTACTTGAGTAATGAACCCGCATTTGTAACTGAAAACTCAAAGGCGCAGTACCTAACCAATCGTTATACATATTAAAAATAACGTTACCAAAAAAATGAGCATCGTTTAGCGGTGAATAAGCACCGTTAATTTCTTTAAACGTATTTTCAGGACATGTAAATGAATACGCAGAAGAGCCACTTGTTCCGCCATTTAAATTAATAGTGCGAACATTTGCGTTATTCATGCTACAAGTATTACCTGATTGACTAACATCTAGGCTGTCAAAATCAGTTCCATATAAATACTTGCCTGTTTTTAGATTACCGCCAGGGCCTGTTGCATTGGCATTTTGCAGTTTATCGTAACTAAGCAAGACCTCACCGGTGTTAGCATCAATGATCAGGTATGGCCTTGATGGTGACTTGCCATAAGTAACATAAGACACTTCATAAACTAAATGCGCCTTATTTTGATCGTCAACCCAGATAGCAAGTCTGGATTGCTCATTATGTTTTTTTAAGCCTACTTATTTTGCAGCTGCACCGTGTGCTTTTTTAAGCATCCCATTATTGAATATTAAGCTGACCGTATCACCAATGACAGGAATGCCCTGATACGTTTGTTGATAGCGGCGGGTTACTTCTCCGTTATTGCTAGTAAATTCTTTTAATACAACTAATTCGTTCCCTACACTCAACCCAATCAACTGATTTGGACTTACTGATAACAAGGAAGCAGAGTTTGATTGCACCATATTATTAATTGTCGGTTGTTGATTTAGGTATTTCTTATTCGCAGCTACTGCATTTGTTGCTTGAACCAAAGTTAAAGCAGCAAAAGTTGCTATTGTGATTTTAGATAAATTTACGTTTACGCTCCGTTTAAGTTTTAATATATTTGTATTAATCGGCACACCTTTGCACCCAATTAAGGTCCAGAGTAGATCACAAACTTAACTAACGAAAATTAAACATTTAATTTACAATTAAAGTGTTAGCTCGACAATTAATCTATTATTTTACAATGACTTAAAAACTGCCATTTTAACTAATGAAGTCCGAAACAACATTTCGCATACATATATTTACATAAAAAAGCCAGCAAAAAGCATTAGATTTTAAAATCACACGCTTTATTGTTAATCACTAATCGACTGCTCAATGAGCATGTAGTTGCAAAGGAAAATACTTTACCTGTTGAGCTTTAAAAGAGGGGTAATCTATTTTAAATGGGTAGGGAGTAGTTTTAAAAACACGCAGTTCATAGCCATGCACCACTATTTGCTATGTTTAAACAAATTTGCTTTTATTGAGGGCGATTTTAAATTGAGGCAATAACGGTATCGCCAATCACTTGTACTAAGCCCATGTATCTAAATGGGGTTTGTCGTCATCTTCTTCAGCGGTTTTATTGCGCGATTTATTTTCGTCAAACGCCAGCTTATGTTGCTTTTCTACTTCTCTTTTTTTACGCTCTTCTAACTCGACCTTTTTGGCACTGGCACTTTGTTGAACCCCAGCAATATGAAAAGCCCCTTCAGATTCAAGCGTTAAACGCGTAATAGGCCCTAAATAAGGGATCATTATATCCATGCGTGCCTCCATTGAATTGAATGTAATTTAATCACTATAAAACTGTTGATAAATAAAGCAAACCTTTAGTTATTATCGACAGTTATAAGGTATTCTTTAATTTAAGAAAAATTTTCTTGCCATGCTATTGGTTTATGTGTTTTTATAAATGCGAAATTTATTAAACAAATAGCAGCTAAGCGTTAACATAATAACGAATAGCTAAACAGGATAAAAAATGCGCAACACTCTGACAGCAGTACATCACCACCATCATTCATCGGAATAACCTGTCAGGTCTTTCGCTGAGAGGTTGTTCCTAAAAGGAAACCTCTGGCGAATCAACATACCAAGATTCATTTTCGCCCTGAGGTTTCCCTCGGGGTTTTTAGTTTTTAAATTAAAGGAAAATGAGTAATGAATAATAGTAATCGTCTTCGTATCGCCATCCAAAAAGGCGGCCGCCTATCTAAAGATTGTCAAGATCTGCTTAAGCAACTGGGTGTAAAACTCAACCTTCGCGAGCAGCGCCTTATAGCACACTCAACCAATATGCCAATTGACGTTTTACGTGTACGCGATGACGATATCCCAGGTTTAGTTATGGACGGTGTATGTGACTTAGGTATTGTTGGCGAAAACGTTTTAGTTGAAGTACAAGCAGAAAGAGAGCGCCAAGGCGTTCCAAGCGAAGTAACTAAATTATCAAAATTAGATTTTGGTTACTGTCGTCTTGCACTTGCATGGCCACAAGAACTAGGTAAGCAAGACAAAAGCTGGTTTGAAGGCAAACGTATTGCAACCACCTACCCTGAAATTTTAAGCCAATATTTAAAACGTGAAGGCATCAACGCCAGCACTGTTATGCTCACTGGCTCTGTTGAAGTGGCGCCGCGTGCTGGTCTTGCTGATGCCATTTGTGATTTGGTATCAACAGGTGCAACCCTTGAAGCCAATGGCTTGATGCAGGGTGATACGATTTTAGAGTCAAACGCTTGTTTGATTCAAAACACTCAATTGCAAGATGCTGACAAACTCGCGCTTATCAATAAACTTATGCCGCGTTTGCGTGGTGTTAAGCAAGCCAAAGAAAGCAAATACATCATGCTACACGCACCAAAAGACAAGCTGGATGAAATTTGTGAAATCCTGCCTGGTTCTGGTCAACCTACATTACTTGCACTAGCAGGATCTGACGAATATGTAGCATTGCACATGGTAAGCAGCGAAACGTTATTTTGGGAAACCATGGAGCAACTTAAAGCACTCGGCGCGAATTCTATTTTAGTTATGCCAATTGAAAAAATGATGGAGTAACAGCCATGCTTCGTTGGAATGAAGAATCATCACAGGTTCAAGCAGCGGCGCTGATGCGCCCTGCTGTATCAGCGAGTGAAAAAGTAGAAAGTATTTGCCAAACTATTTTGGCAAAAGTAAATGCGCAAGGCGATGCTGCATTACTGGCGTTAGCAAAAGAGTTTGATAACCGAGCTGAGCCGCGTTTACGTGTTCCACTTGATGAAATTAATGCCGCTGAGAAAATGCTAAGCCCTGAGCTTAAGTATGCAATTGATACCGCTTATGCAAATGTAAAATGTTTTCACCAAGCGCAACTGCCTAAAGATATTAAGTTATCGACTCAACCGGGCGTTGAATGTGAACTGAAATATCAAGCCATCGAAGCGGTCGGTATTTATGTCCCTGGGGGCAGTGCCCCATTGCCATCGTCAGTTATAATGCAAGGTGTATTGGCGCAGTTAAGCGGTGCAAAAACCGTGGTACTAACTACCCCCGTACAAGGCGATAAAGCAATAAACCCTGCTATTTTATATGCTGCTAAATTATGTGGTATCACCACTATTATTGAAAGCGGTGGTGCAGGCGCGATTGCTGCAATGGCCTACGGCACTGAATCAGTACCTAAAGTGAATAAAATTTTTGGCCCAGGTAATAGCTTTGTGACTATGGCAAAGCAGTTAGTTGCACAAACAATTCCAGGAATGGCGATTGATATGCCAGCAGGGCCATCTGAAGTATTAGTGATAGCAGATGAACGAGCAAATCCAGAGTTTATTGCGGCCGATTTACTCTCACAAGCAGAGCATGGCGCCGACTCGCAAGTTATTTTATTGTGTAACAGCGAAACTATTATTAAACAAACACAAGACGCGCTTACTCGTCAATTAGCTAACTTAAGCCGAAAAGACACCGCTGAACAAGCGCTGGCCAATTCGTCACTTATTTTAGTGGATTCAATAGCGCAAGCATTTGATGTATCAGCGCAATATGGGCCAGAGCACTTAATTTTACAGCTGGCAGATGCAAGCCCGTACCTTGATGCGGTTAAAAATGCAGGTTCAGTATTTGTTGGCGACTACACACCAGAATCGGCTGGCGATTATGCATCGGGTACTAACCACGTATTACCTACTTACGGTTATAGCGCGACATACTCAAGCTTAAACTTGCTTGATTTTTTCCGCACATACACAGTACAAACTATTAGTAAAAGTGGCTTAACTGAGCTTTCAAAAGCTATTTTACCACTGGCAGATGCCGAAGGCCTTGATGCCCACGCTAATGCGGTTTCAATTCGTTTAGAGGCAATAAAAAATGAGCAATGAGAGCGCCCAAGCACCTGGCTTATTACCTGATAATATTGCAGCGCTTGCTGCTTACAGCTCGGCTAAAAGTGAAAAGTTAACAGGCACAACGTGGCTCAATGCCAACGAAAGTCCGTATGCTAAAAACCTTGAGCTGAGTATTGAAGATTTAAATCGCTATCCCGATCCACAACCACAATTGGTTATTGATCGCTATGCAGCTTACACCGAGCTTAAAAGCGACAATGTCCTTATGACGCGAGGTGCAGATGAAGGCATTGAACTTTTAGTACGCACGTATTGCCAGCCAGCTAAAGATAGCATTGCGCTGTTTTTGCCTACCTACGGTATGTATAAAGTAACTGCTGATACGCACAATGTGGCTATTAACGCGCTTACTCAAGAGTTATTATTAACAGCCAATGTTGATGATATTGTCACTGCGGTCGGTAGCTCAAAACTGGTGTTTATTTGTAATCCAAATAACCCAACAGGTAGTTTAACGCCGCTAGATAAAGTAAAAGCCATTGCCACTGCGCTTGCAGGTAAAGCATTGGTGATTGTTGATGAAGCCTATATAGAGTTTTGCCCAGAGCAAAGTGCAACACAACTTATAAACGAGTTTAGTAATATTGTAGTGCTACGTACACTGTCAAAAGCGTTTGCGTTGGCAGGCCTGCGAACCGGGTTTACCCTCGCTCAAGCCAGTGTACTTGCGCCCATTCGTAAAGTCATTGCACCGTATCCGGTATCGAGCGTGGTAGCGAGTATTGCAGCGCAAGCCATTGCCCCTGATGCCATTACCTCTATGCGTCGCCAGGTGAGCATTTTAAACAGCTTAAAATTAAAGCTAATAGAGTGGTTAAACGCCTCCCCTGCTGTATTAAAAATTCTCACTGGTGAAGGCAACTTTGTTACCTTAAAATTGGCCGATAAAAACTGCTTTAAAGTTGCCCTAGAACAAGGCTTAGTCATGCGAGCATTTACCTTATACGGTGAAGACGACTGGCTACGCATTTCAATTGGTAGCGATCAAGAATTAGAACAAGTAAAAATTTGGCTCGATGGTTTAACCACCCCAACAGCCCTATCACAACAGGAAGTATCATGAGTAATCCCTATTTATTTATAGACCGCGATGGCACGATTATCGAAGAGCCTATCACCGACAAACAGGTTGATAGCCTAGAAAAATTAGTGTTTTTGCCAAATGTGATCCCTGCTCTATTACAACTTCAAGCGGCAGGTTACCGCCTTGTAATGGTTTCAAACCAAGATGGTTTAGGTACTAACAGTTTCCCTACTGCGGATTTTGATATAGCCCAAGACAAAATGATGGACATACTCAACAGCCAAGGGATTAAATTTGATGAAGTTCTGATCTGCCCTCACTTTGATGAACAAAATTGTGACTGCCGTAAGCCAAAAACAGGCTTACTGACCGAGCTTATGCGCTCTGGCAACGTAGATTTAGCGCGCTCTTTTGTAATTGGCGACCGCCAAACTGATATTGGACTTGCCAATAACTTATGTTGTGAAGGCATTTTGTATGACGGCAGTTGGGATGCCATTGTCACTAAGTTAACAACCGCGAACCGTGAAGGCCGTGTCACTCGCAACACCAAAGAAACTCAAATCGATGTGCAAGTTAATTTAGACCAAACAAAAAATGGCGAAATTAGCACTGGCCTTGGCTTTTTCGATCACATGCTGGATCAAATTCGCACTCACGCAAATATTGGCTTAAATATTAAAGCCAAAGGCGATTTACACATTGATGAGCACCACCTAGTTGAAGATATCGGCATTGCACTTGGCCTTGCCCTTAAACAAGCGCTAGGTACAAAATCACAAATAGCGCGTTATGGTTTTGCCTTACCTATGGATGAATGTAAAGCAGAAGCGCAAATTGACTTATCGGGCCGCGCCTCGTTTGTATTAAATGCCGATTTTAGCCGTGAAAAAGTGGGTGATTTAGACGTACAAATGGTTGAGCATTTTTTCAAAAGCTTAAGTGATAACGCTGCAATTAGTCTTATTTTGTCGGTAAGTGACGGTAACTGTCATCACCAAGTAGAGGGCTTATTTAAAGCATTTTCTCGTGCTCTGCGTATGGCTATTGCGCAAGATACCAGCCAACAAACAGCCAGCTCTAAGGGGTGTTTATGATTGCCATAATTAATACCGGTTGTGCCAACATTAACTCTGTTCGTTTTGCCTTTGAACGCTTAGGTAAAAATCCTGAGGTGATCACCTCACCTGAGCAACTAAAAGGCTTCGAACGTGCTATTTTACCCGGTGTAGGCCATGCTTCTGTTGCGATGAAACGCTTAAAAGACGCTGGTTGGCAGCAAGCAATTGATGAATATCAGCGCCCGCTGATGGGCATTTGTTTAGGCATGCAATTACTTTGCGACAGCACAGAAGAAGGCAACGTTGATTGCCTTGGCAAAATTCCGGGTGTTGTTAAGCACTTAGAAGTGGGCACATTAACCTCACCACATATGGGCTGGAATGACCTAAGCGTGCTAAAAGAGCATGCCCTTACCAAAGGGTTATCGGCGCAAGATCAAGTGTACTTTGTGCATAGCTTTGCGCACACAGTAAACGATGCCACCCTAGTTAGCGGTGAATACGGGCAAGCTTTTTCAGCGATAGTTGCCAAAGATAACTACGCAGGCATGCAGTTCCACCCAGAGCGAAGCGCCAAAGTAGGCACCCGACTTTTACAAAACTTTTTAGATTGGCAGCTGTAAGCGCAGCAAAAAAATAAGAGAAATAAACGTGATTATTCCAGCACTCGATGTATTACAAAACCAAATTGTGCGCTTATACCAAGGTAAGTATGATACAGCACAATTTTACCCTTTTGAGCTTGGCGCACGCTTACAAGATTACGAAAATAGCGGCGCAGGCAAACTGCACTTAGTTGATTTAGAAGGCGCGCGCGATCCAAATAAAAAACAGTGGCAGCATATACAAGCTGCGACTAAAGCGCTTAATGTTCCCTATCAAGTGGGCGGGGGTATTCGTTCAGAGCAAGATGTTGCTGACTGGCTTGAAGCCGGTGCTAACCAAGTCGTGATTGGCTCAATGGCCGTTGAAAAGCGTGAGCAAGTAAAGGCGTGGATTGAAAAGTTTGGCAGTGAACACTTTGTTATCGCACTAGATGTTAATAAAACTGATAACGGCTGGGCACCAGCAACACATGGTTGGTTAAGTGAATCTGAGTTTGGCTTGTTCGAACTTGTTGATTTTTACGTGGCACTTGGCGTGGTTGATTTTCTGTGTACTGACATCAGTAAAGACGGCACCATGACCGGCCCTTCGTTTGCACTTTATGAAGACTTAACAAACCACAACAGCGAAATTAAAGTTCAAGCGTCAGGCGGTGTAAGCTCACTGGATGATATTGCAAAGCTGAAAAAGCTGGGCGTTGGTGGTGTTATTTTAGGTAAATCATTACTCGATGGTGCCTTTAATGTTGAGGAGGCGTTAGCATGTTATCAAAACGCATAATTCCTTGCTTGTATGATACCAGATATTTATAAGAAATAATAAAAACTAAAAAATCATAAAAACCCAATCATTTTAAGGGCTTATAGCTATAGTCAAGTAGTAAGCCCTATCCACCCCATTAGATTAATAATATAAAAAATGTAGCCTATACATCTCCAATTGACTATTATAAATAACAAGTGTCGCCTATATGTATCCTATGACAGTTAAACGCTCGTTCCCAAACGCGGTCACGTTGGAAAGTTAGATTAACTTTATCATTTATATTATTTTACTTGTTTGCTTTATCTTTGCTTCTACCTTTGCTAACCAAATCAGCGGAATAATAATTAAAGAAGATCCTATAGCCAAGCTCAGGTCCGGTATTTCATCGAACCACAGCACCCCTACAACTACAGCACCTAATAAGCCAGTGTATTCGGCACTGGAAATTTTACTGGCTTCGATTGCTCTATATACCAATACACATATACCAGCATAAATTAGGATAAAAGTGTTGGAGCCTGTTGCCGTTAACATTGGAGACCAGTCCCAAGGTTTGCCTTCCCATAACGCTAACCCAAATGCGGCTGGGATACCTACTAGGTTGGTGAGCATTAAAGTTTGGAACACATTATGATGCTGAGGTAATTTACGAACCAATAAATTATTTACAGCCATAGTCAATGCGACGACAAGGGCGGCAATCGCTGCCCAATTAATTTGTGTTGGTTTAACCACGATAAGTACGCCGATAAAGCCCAAAACAGCAGCAGCAATTGAGTGGCTAGTCAGCTTTTCCTGTAACAATATCATGGCTAACGGCAGCATAAGCAAAGGCGCTGTATAGAAAATAGCATTTACGGTAGCTAACGGCAGAGCGCCCAGAGCGAATACCATAAATATTGCCCCTAATAACCAAATGTGGCCACGTATAAAGTGCCATTTGAGGCCAGCGAAGAGGCTTTGTTTATTACTGAATAGACAAAATGGAAGTAAAATCAGCACTGCGGTCAATTGACGAAATAATACAAATTGGTATATGGCAGTATCTGCTGGCAGAGTTTTTATCAAAGCGTCAGAAAAAACACCAATTATATTTCCGATGATAAGTAATGTCATCGCGAGTCCGACAGTTATTTTGGGCATTTCATTACTCCTGCTACATTCTAGAAAATGTCAATGGAACTGAATTAATAGAGTTACGTTTGTAAAACGGTTATATGATTAGCGTATTCCATACCTTATATGATGTATAATGTTTAAAATTTTTTTAGTATGAGCTAAATTTATAATGAAGTTGCCTCCTTTACGTGCCCTGCAATGCTTTGAAGCTGTTGCGCGACTTAATAGCTTTTCCAAAGCTGCTGAGCACCTCAATGTGACTCAAAGTGCGGTTAGTCACCAAGTTCGATTACTCGAAGACTATTTGGGTGAAACTCTGTTTAACCGACAGGGGCGTTCTTTTTCCTTGACTAAGGTCGGGGAACGTTACTTTGAAGAAGTGACTAACTCATTAGGAAATCTATCAAATGCCAGTCAAATGATACGTCACGGGGAATCAGGCAATCTTCGTTTGGCTTTATATAGCTCTGTTGCGGTGAACTGGTTGATACCGAAGTTAGAAGATTTTAGAAATCAGCACCCAGAAATAGAAATAACTTTAAATATGGTCGGGGATCAACCGGATTATAATGACCAATTTGCGGATTGTTTTATTACAATGAATCCACCGGAACGTAACTTTGTCAATCAATTCATGTTTACTGAAAAACTTTATCCAGTGTGTGGAAAAAAGCTTTGGCAGCAGTTAAGAAATAAGCCTCTACCTGATTCATTATGGCAACACCCGTTATTATCAGTACAATACTCAGATACAAATGAAAGTCTTGGTGACGACTGGTTACGTTGGTGTATGAGTGGTAAATTTGAATTACCTAAAGACGCCAAAATTAATCAATTTAGTCATGTCTTACTTGCCGCTGAAGCGGCTCGATATAATTTGGGAATTACCCTCATTAGTAATTACATGATGGATGATCAGGATCGCCAGCAAAGTCTTGTGCGCATACCTATGCACGAGCTTATTACCGGAGATAAATTCTATTTTGTCTATAAGGAAACACGAGCTAGGCAACCTGATATTATGAAATTAGGTCGTTGGCTTAAACAGCAGTGTTATGAACTGGAATCAGCTTAGCTATTTAAATCAGAGTTGAAGCTAGATGAGTTCAGCACGTTTATTCAACCCCAACGACACCCAAAACTAACCGACTTTTGTACGAACTTAACAAGCATCACTCAACACAATGTCGATCATGCACCATATTACCCTGAAGCAATTAACACTTTCCAAAATTGGCTAGGCAATTACCATAACTACCTGTTTTGCAGTTGGGGTGAGTATGGCAAACAGCAGGAGCGTTAAAGCTTGCTCAAATCTCACTCACCGGTTCTCATCATCGTGGAATCGATGATGCTAATAACATGATCAAGTTAATGCCGTATGTGATGGGAAGAGTATTTATTGATAGTCAAAAGGAAATTCTCAAAATAGAAAATAATAATATTACCATGCGCCCCATTCACCACAGCTAGGGCACTTCATATTAAATGGCTCGAGCGCTCTTGCTGAATGATAGCTCCAATAAAGGCCATTCTTTATCAAACGAGTGCTGCTTTTATCGCTAGCGCAGTGGTTATATATTTGAAGTTGTTCACATTCACAACACTGCATCCATACCGACTTAGGTGTACGCTCAACCCAATCACCATGCCTATTTCGATAGCGAGTAGTCTTTTTTAAGTTTTTGACGTCACTGGAGCCACACCTTATGCAAATCGGGACTGCTAGACTGCTGTCATTATCCAAATCGCTAGTTTTAGCATCTTCTAACTTATACTGAAGAAACATACCCAGTAAGCGTTGTAATTCGTCTGAGTAAAGTGAGCGATCTATAGGGCTTAAAAAAACAGCCCCCCGATCATGAGAGAAAAGATTAGCATCGTCGTTAATGTTTAGCTCTCCTAGGAAGCTGTGTTTCCCCCATAATTGTGCAGTAATAGGATATTCAATTAGGTTATTACAGGGGTGAATAAGAAATACAGGATTTGAATTGTTTTCACTATAATTTTTACCGTCGAACAATTCATTAATTTTTGAAAGCATTCCTCCTGCTTTATCAAATGTTAGTTTATCGTAAAACTTCGCGTCTAATACAAAACGTTTAAAATGGCGCTCGGTAGTACCGTCGATATTATTGGAAAACCACGTCAGATCCAAAATAAAGTCAGGGCGCTTATTATTTGATAAAGATTTTTCATACCATAGCGAAATATATCTTTTTGCCTCATCATTAGTTAAATTTACGTTAATATCTGTTTTGTTAGACTTTACTGCTTCAATAAGTTTATATTTCCAATCCTTCTGTGGTACAAACCTAAACGAATTTTTTAGAACAAGTATGAGTTGTATTAAAGTCCAACGTTCATATAAAAGAGGCATATTTACCAGCCCCATATCATCTATTTGTTCAAGGTTTAATAAAAGCTCATCATCTGTAAGTTTAGTGATATCTCTCAATACCTTATAGCCATTATGAACGGCCTGATAATTAATATTTTGGACGAATGTCATTGAGTTAGGAAAATTAGACGAAGTGCCGTCTTAGAGCGCGAGAATAAAGAGCTCAAGCGAACGAATGATATCCTGAGG
>ERZ1673962.64-NODE-64-length-88705-cov-45.227400_pt1 | contig 88705 bp, 88 predicted proteins | sample MGYA00580188_ERZ1673962 | MGnify/ENA primary metagenome ERZ1673962 (study PRJEB41334, sample SAMN05608104) | rock metagenome | biome: terrestrial subsurface; feature: shale formation; material: shale | place: USA: Pennsylvania ...
AGGCACTTATACCGAACCGCCCCTGTAGCCTTGCTGCAGGGGCGGTTCTCTTTGTGCGCAGGAAAAGAAAGCCCGGCTCCCCCAGGAGTCGGGCTTTTTGCGTTCAATGTGCAAATACGGTGCTGAGAGACTGACAGCATGAGGTGCCAGGCAAAATGCCGTAGTCTCTGAGCACGACTCTTCGATGACGGGCTGGGCGATGGATGAGCTGATGTTGGTGGGCGTCATGATGGCGTTGCTGGTACTGGGTGGTTCCTTGATGGGGTGGCTCAGCATGCTGCGCATCAAGGCGCTGGAGCAGCGACTGCGCGATATGGAGGCCAGGCTTGCTCGCGAGCTTCCTGCTCATGGCGCTCCGGTTATGCACACCCCCTTGCAAGAAGGGGGTGTGGACAAATCGCCTGCCGAAGTGCCGCCCCGGGAGGGACTGGCAGCAGCCGATGCAACGCCATCGATCAGCGACTCGCGGACCACTGCATCATCCAGTGGCGGCCACTCTCTGTCCTACCGGCTACTTCAGCGCTTGTTGCATGGCGCTGCCTCCAGTCGTTCAGGCGAGAAGGGGCAGGGCGCAGACCCTGCAAGCAAGGTATCAGAGGTGCTGCCGGGGGGCATGTCACGTCTGCTGACGCTGCTTCAGGAACACTGGATGATTCTTGTGGGTGCCTTGTCTCTGGTGATGGCAGGCATCCTGCTCGTCGGGTACTCCCTTGAGCAGGGCTTACTGGGGCCGGGGGTACGGCTGTCGCTGGGTCTCGGGTTCGGCCTGAGCATGACGGTATTGGCCGAGTGGCTGAGACTGCGTACGTCCCAGTCATCGAGTCTGACCGGCGCCGTCAGCGGTGCCGGCAGTCTGGTGCTCGCGGCGAGCCTGCTGGCTGGTCACTTTCTGCTTTCGCTGGTGTCCATGCCGGTCACCTTCGCACTGCTGGCAGCCTTGAGCCTGTGGATGTTGGAGCGTGCGCGGCACCATGGGCCATGGCTGGCAGCATTGGGCATGTTGGGCGGATATGCTCTGCCTTTGGCGCTGCCCATTCACCAGCAGTGGCAGGAAGCCTCGACCTTGCTGTTGCTGGGGCATGCGGGTGTGATCGCGGCTGCGTGTCGTGTGCTGTACCGGCAGGTCGCGGTGAGCTGGCTGTATTGGGGCGGCCTGGTGGGAGCGCTCGCCTGGTGGTTGCTGTTGATGCCCTTCGGTATCACCTCTGGCACGACATTGCTGGTGGGGCTGTTACCCTGGGTGGGTGGTGTCTGGCTGGCCGTGCTGGCGTTGGGGTATCTGTGGGAGCGGGGGTCATCCACGGGCGCTGCAGAAAAGGATGAGCGACAGGCGAAGACCTCACTTGCGACCTGGTTGCCCTGGCGCGCATCTCTTGAGCTGCGTCAGCACTGGCTCGCCGGGGGCCTTGTCTCAGTGAGCGTCGTGCTGGGACTCTGGCTGCCCTGGCTGGGCAGTCTCGTGCATGGCGTCTCCTTTGACTCCTTGGTGGCGCCTTCTGATATGGCCGGCTCCGGTGTGTCCCAGTGGCAACAGGGGTGGCTGGCTAGTCTCATGCCGATGCTGGTGATTGCCTGGTCTAGTCGCCGCCATGCGGTGCTGTGGTCGATGGTGGTTGCTGGCAACGCACTCTGGTTGCTGGTGTGGGGGCTTGCCCTGACGGCACCGCAGTCGAGCAGCGCGTTGATCAGCCCGCTGATACTGAGTGTCGGCCTGTTGTCGCTGGCGAGTTGGCGACCACGTCATGATGTCGGTGAAAGAGCAGAGAGGCCGCTTGCAGCCTGCTGGTGGGCATTGGCGACCATGGTGCCGCTGCTGGCATGGGCTCTGGCCCTCTGGCAGGGCGTCATGCCATGGGCGGCCGAGGCGAACGATGCAGGAAGGCTGATCAACACAGGGCTGGTCAACATAGGATTGCCGCCATTGATCTGGGGGCTGGTGTGCTGGGCAGGTGCCATGCGCTTCCAGGCGCGTGAAGGCGCTCAGCTTGCCGCAGGACTGTGGCTGCCGGCGCAGGCCGGGATATTCCTTGCCTTGGTGGCAGTGCTGGAGGGGCCATCGCTGACCCTGGCGCTGGCGCTGCAGCTGTTGGGTTTGACCGCTTGTGAATGGCGTTGGTATCGCGAGGGGCATACCGCGGCGCGCTCCGTGTTTGCTGAGCTGTCACGCTTGCTGGCGTGGGGTGTCGTGGCTCGCTTGATGTATGGCATGGCGCATGACGACTATGCCGATATCGCGCACTGGCCACTGCAGATACTGCTGCCGGTATTGGCCTGTGTTGCCATGACCAGTCTCGGCATGCGCCGCCGCCCGCGGACACAGCGCTGGCTGGAAGGTGCCGTTGTCCAGCTTGCCGTCGTGACGGTGGTGATGGAAATCCGTTATGTGTTGACCGGTGGAAAGCCCTTCGAGGGCAGCCTCACCCTGGCGGAGCTTTCCCTGCAGGTATTGGCGCTGGCCGGGGTGGCGGCAAGCTATGCCTGGCGTGCCCGTGGCGACGGTGCTGAGGCCCGGGCAGGGACGCAGCTCTATCGCGTGCTGGCACTGGTGGTTGGCGGAGCAGCCGTGATTCTCTGGAGTGTCGGCGTGCTGGGCATCTTCAATCCGCTCTGGCACCCGGGGGATGTCGGGAGCTGGCCGCTGGTCAATTGGCTTCTGCCGGCCTACGGCCTGCCTGCACTCGGCGCCGCAATGCTCTGGCGCATGACATCCAGGCGCGCATCGGACGTGGATGCGAGAAGCGCCGCGTCACGCTCACGAATGCGCGGGCTGAGTGAAGTGCTCGGTCTGTTGTCAGCCGGATGGTGGTTGGCGCTCAACTTGCGGCATTGCTGGCATGGCGCTGAGCTGGGGCTATGGCATGGCATCGAGCAGGCGGAGCTATATGCCTACAGTGTGCTGATGCTGGTCGTCGCGGCGGCTCTGGTCGTGAGTGGTGCCAAGGTGGGGCAGCAACACTGGCAGCGTATCGGACAGGGCATTCTGATCCTCACCGTGATCAAGGTGGGGGTATGGGATACCGCCACCCTTGAGGGGCTGTGGCGAGTAGGTTCATGGCTGGGACTGGGCAGTGTCCTGATGCTGCTTTCCGCTTTGTTCAATCGCCTGGCGGGGGCGGGAATGCGTGCCGGGGAGCGGAATTGACGAAAAGAGCGTTATCTTTGGTCGTTGTTCTTGGCTCGCAAGCCCATGAATCCGATAGAATGTGCGCTTTTGCACAGGGATAGGCCTCCGCATGACCATCCGTGATCTCATTCGTCTGCTTGGAGATGGTGGCTACCACTCCGGAGAGGCCCTGGGCGAAGAGCTCGGGGTGTCGCGTACGGCGGTCTGGAAGCAGCTCAAGAAACTTGAGGCGCTCGACATTCCGCTGGAAGCCATCAAGGGGCTTGGCTATCGACTGGCCAACCCCATCGAGTTGCTCGATGGTCAACAGATCATCGAGGCGCTGCCGCGCGAGACTCGCAAACACCTGACGCGCCTGTTCGTCGAGGAGTCGGTGGACTCGACCAATACCTTCATCCGCGAGCGCTTTCGTCAGGGAGCCGGCCATGCCGAGGTCTGTCTGGCTGAGGTGCAATCGGCTGGGCGTGGCCGTCGTGGGCGTGAGTGGGAAACCCCCTGGGGGCGCAGCCTGGTCTTCTCGCTTGGCTGGCGCTTCGAATCAGGCGCCGCATCGCTTGAGGGCCTGAGTCTGGCGATCGGCGTGGCGGTGGCGGAGGTGCTCGAGGCCGATGGCCTGCCCGCGCGCCTCAAGTGGCCCAACGATGTCCTGCTGCAGATCCAGAAGGATCAACCCAAGATCGCCGGTATCCTGGTCGAGGTCACAGGGGATGTGTCCGGTCCCTGTGATGTCGTCATCGGTATCGGCATGAACATCGAGTTGCCGGCCTCCCGACGCGAGGCGATCACTCAACCGGTGGCTGCGGTACGTGACATCATTCCCGGTGCTTCACGCAATCGCTATGCCGCGCGTCTGATGGAGTCATTGCTGGCGCTGTTGCCCGAGTTCGAGTCGCAGGGCTTTGCCGGATGGCAGGCGCGCTGGAATGAGCGCAATGCCTTCAAGGGGCGTGATGTGGTGATTCTGCGCGGAGACAGACGAGAAGAAGCCGTGGCAGAAGGTGTCGATATCAATGGAAATCTCGAGGTGCGCATGAATGGCGAAACCATCACTCTCGCCGGTGGCGAGATCAGTCTGCGCGCCGTCTCATGATTCTGGATCTTGATATCGGCAACACCTTGTCAAAATGGCGTCTCAAGGACACCGTTTCCAGCGAGATCCGCTCGCGCGGCGCCGTCTGGACGCGAGAGGAGTGGCGGCCGGGCGCGGACATTCCTGACCTGGATGTCGTCACGGCCGTGCGTATCTCCAGCGTGGCGCGCAAGCAGGTGCTGGATGAGACGGTGGAGTTGCTGCGCAAGCAGGTCGGCGTCGTGCATGTCGCGCACTCGACGCGGGAGGCGCTGGGCGTCACTTGCGGCTATGAAGAGCCGCAACGCCTGGGCGTCGATCGCTGGTTGGGCGCACTCGCCGGCCATCATCTCACCGGGGGCTGTTGCAGCGTCGATTGCGGTAGCGCGATCACGGTGGATTTCGTGCTGCCGGGTGGCAAGCATCTGGGGGGGTATATTCTCCCGGGGCTGCGTCTGATGAAGGAAAGCCTCAAGCTGGGCACGCGCAATGTGGCCATCGACCCGGATACCGAGGTGGATACGCTGCTCGCGCCGGGTCGCAATACGGTAGAGGCCGTCAATCACGGCATCTACATGGCGGCCGTCAGCGCGGTCAATCGTCTCTATGCCGAGGTCTGCGATCGCGAAGGGGTAGCCTTGCCGCTGCTGCTGACCGGCGGCGACGCGCGGGTGGTGGCACGCGGTCTGCGGGTGCCGCATGCGCTGTGGCCAGACATGGTGTATGCCGGCCTGGAGGCGCTGTATCCATTGACCGCTGCCGAGCGGGCAGGGCGCCTGTCAGGTGCGCCCGACCAGCCGCGAGTGCCTGATCTAGAAAAACTTCGCTCAGGGCTTGCGCTCACCCAGATGCTTTGACATACTACGTCCCGTTCTGAGGCGATACATTCCCTCAAGCGCTTGAAGTAGAATGAAATCAAGCACTTGACAGCGTATCCCAAGCGACGTAAGATTCGTCGTCACAGATGGTGGGGTTCCCGAGTGGCCAAAGGGAGCAGACTGTAAATCTGCCGCGAAAGCTTCGAAGGTTCGAATCCTTCCCCCACCACCAGATTCGCTTATGATGCCGCGTGCATCAGGGCAGCAAGAGTTGGAAAGCGGGCATAGTTTAATGGTAGAACCTCAGCCTTCCAAGCTGATGACGCGGGTTCGATTCCCGCTGCCCGCTCCAGTTCATCTCGCCAGTCGAGATTGCGCAAAGGTTTTGCTCGTGTAGCTCAGGGGTAGAGCACACCCTTGGTAAGGGTGAGGTCGGCGGTTCAAATCCGCCCACGAGCTCCATACAACGGAAAGGCGAGTCGCAGTTTGGCTCGTCTTTTTCGTTTCCGACGACCTCCCAGGTCGCGGTCAAAGATAAGGCTTGTCAGTTTGGGTTGTCTCAGCTATGATGGCGCCCGCTGTTCATTCAGCCTTGTTTTTAGTCTCTGGAACACGCAAGTGTTACAGGCCAGTAGCTCAATTGGCAGAGCAGCGGTCTCCAAAACCGCAGGTTGGGGGTTCGATTCCCTCCTGGCCTGCCATCCTTCCCCAGGATGGTATTCGACTTCTTACCGATTCTCGATTCTAGCGATCGCTGCACCCTTGAGGAGTCTCTTTGATGAAACAGAACGCCGAGGTGCAGGAAGCGCGCCACGACGGGTTCAAGTGGTCGGTCGTTGTCATTCTTCTTGTGCTGGCTGTTGCTGGCAACGCCTATTTTGCTGACCAAGCGCTGCTTTATCGCGTGCTTGGCGTCGTCGTGCTTGGTGTTGCAGCGGCTGCTCTGGCGATCACGACCAACAAAGGCCGTGATGTTGTCGAGCTGGCAAGTAGTGCGCGCCGCGAGATCCAGCGCGTCGTTTGGCCGACCCGACAGGAAACTGTCCAGACAACTGCCATCGTGCTGGGTGCCGTGCTTATCGTGGGCCTGTTGCTATGGCTCATCGATACCACCCTCGGCTGGCTGATGTCCGGCATCGTCAGTTAACGGAGTTTCCATGTCCAAGCGTTGGTATGTCATACACGCCTATTCCGGTTTCGAAAAGCAGGTCATGCGTTCGCTCAACGAGCGTGTGAAGCTTTACGCCATGGAAGATCACTTCGGTGAGATTCTCGTGCCGGTCGAAGAAATCGTCGAAATGCGTGACGGCAAGCGCCGCAAGAGCGAGCGCAAGTTCTACCCGGGCTACGTGCTGGTCGAGATGGACATGAATGATCAGTCCTGGCACCTGGTGAATGAAACCCCGCGCGTCATGGGTTTCATTGGCGGAACCCCGGAGAAGCCGGCAGCGATTACCCAGAAAGAAGCTGACGCCATGCTGCGTCGCGTTCAGGATGGCACCGACAAGCCGCGTCCGAAGACTCTCTTCGAGCCGGGTGAAACGGTGCGTGTCACTGATGGTCCGTTCGCGGACTTCAATGGCGTAGTCGAAGAAGTGAATTACGAAAAGAGCCGTCTGCAGGTCAGCGTGCTGATCTTCGGGCGTGCTACGCCGGTGGAGCTCGAGTTCTCCCAGGTCGAGAAGGACTGATCCCAGGATCATCATCTCACCTGTTTGAATACGAGCATCACGGCAACACGACGGGTCGCCTGAGGCGGCCCGGTTTTACGGGGAGCCGCAAGGCGCTACCACCCATACTGGAGTCCTATCATGGCCAAGAAAGTACAGGCTTACATCAAGCTGCAGGTTGCAGCCGGTAAAGCTAACCCGAGCCCGCCCGTGGGTCCTGCCCTCGGTCAGCACGGTGTCAACATCATGGAGTTCTGTAAAGCGTTCAACGCCGCTACCCAGAACGTCGAGCCGGGTCTCCCGACTCCCGTGGTCATCACTGTCTACTCCGACCGTAGCTTCACTTTCGTCACCAAGACGCCGCCTGCGGCCGTCCTGCTGCTGAAAGCGGCTGGTCTGAAGTCCGGTTCTGGCGAGCCGAACAAGAAGAAGGTCGGTACCGTGACTCGCGCTCAGCTCGAAGAGATCGCGACCACCAAGGAACCGGACCTGACAGCTTCCAATCTGGACGCTGCTGTTCGCACCATCGCCGGTACTGCCCGTAGCATGGGCCTGAACGTGGAGGGTCTTTGATCATGGCCAAGATTTCAAAGCGCGCCCAGGCGATCAACGCGAAAGTTGAATCCGGCAAGGTCTACAGCGTCGAAGAAGCTGTTGCTCTGCTGTCCGAGCTGTCCACCGTCAAGTTCAAGGAGACCATCGAAGTCTCTCTGAACCTGGGTGTTGATCCGCGTAAATCCGATCAGGTCGTTCGCGGCGCTACCGTGATGCCGAATGGCACCGGTAACGAAGTGCGCGTCGCTGTCTTCACCCAGGGCGCCAACGCTGAAGCAGCGAAGGAAGCCGGTGCAGACGTGATCGGCATGGACGACCTGGCAGAACAGGTCAAGAAAGGCGTGATGGACTTCGACGTCGTCATCGCTTCTCCGGATGCCATGCGCGTTGTCGGTCAGCTGGGCCAGATCCTCGGTCCGCGCGGCCTGATGCCGAACCCGAAAGTCGGTACCGTGACGCCTGACGTCGCGACTGCCGTGAAGAATGCCAAGGCTGGTCAGGTGCGTTTCCGTACTGACAAGAACGGCATCATTCATGCCGGTATCGGCAAGATCGACTTCAGTGCTGACTCCATTCAGGGTAACATTGACGCCCTGGTGGCCGAAGTCAAGAAGCTGAAGCCGAGCACTTCCAAGGGTATCTACCTGAAGAAGATCACCCTGTCCAGCACCATGGGCCCGGGTCTGACTGTCGATCACGCCAAGTACGCGTAAGGCAGTCTCAGAATGTTTCACTTTGCGGTCCCCGTGCTCAGCCGCGGGGCGCCGTCAAAGACCGCAGGCGCTGGCCTTGTCACCTCGGTGACGGGGCCGGCTTAATCGCGCCGCGATGCTTGCATTGCGCGTAGCCTGCGCAGATGGTGTCCCAGCCCTGCTGGTGGCAGCCATCCTCCAAGACTCTCCCGCGCAGTTCTGGTGAGAGAGATGGTAAACCACTGGGGAATTCGTTCCCCGGCACGAAATGGAGTCAACACCGTGGCTTTAGGTCTCGAAGACAAGAAGGCAATTGTTGCTGAGGTCAGCGAAACCGCCAAGGGTGCTCTCTCCGTAGTCGCTGCCGACTCTCGTGGTGTAACTGTTGGTGCAATGACCGAATTGCGCAAACAGTGCCGCGAAGCGGGCGTCCAGCTGCGTGTTGTTCGCAACACTCTGGCTCGTCGTGCGCTGTCCGGTACCTCTTACGAGGTGCTGAACGAGTCCTTCGTCGGCCCGACTCTGCTTGCATTCTCCATGGAACACCCGGGCGCTGGCGCTCGTCTGTTCAAGGAATTTGCCAAGCAGGTCGAGGCGTTCGAAGTCAAGGCATTGGCCTACGAAGGCGAGTTCATCCCGGCGGCGAATATCGACCGTCTGGCATCTCTGCCGACCCGCGATGAAGCACTGTCCAAGCTGCTGTCTGTCATGAAGGAAGCTTCTGCAGGCAAGCTGGTCCGTACTATCGCAGCACTGCGCGATCAGAAGGAAGCCGAAGCCGCCGCGTAAGCAGCGCTTTGACCTCCTGGCTGTCTCGTGCAGCCTGAATCGATTTCCGTTTGACTGAGCATCTTTGCTCCGCAAAGTTTAGGATTGCTAAAATGGCACTGACCAAAGAAGACATCATCAACGCCGTCGCTGACATGACCGTCATGGAAGTGGCTGAGCTGATCGAAGCAATGGAAGAGAAGTTCGGCGTTTCTGCCGCTGCCGCCGTCGCTGCTGGCCCGGCTGCCGCTGAAGCTGTTGAAGAGCAGACCGAGTTCGACATCGTTCTGACTGCTGCTGGTGACAAGAAAGTCAACGTCATCAAGGCTGTTCGTGAACTGACTGGCCTGGGCCTGAAAGAAGCCAAGGCAGCTGTTGACGGCGCTCCGGCCACCCTGAAAGAAGGCGTGAGCAAGGAAGATGCAGAAGCAGCTAAGAAGAAGCTGGAAGAAGCTGGCGCGTCCGTGGAACTCAAGTAACTCGTGTTCCAGGCTGCGCACGCTGCGTAAGCTTCCTGGCTGGTGGCGGACTCCGCCACCAGCCTTTTTCTGTTGCAAGACGAATTATGACGGCGAGCCAGCCCGCAAGGGAGGCTTGCCGTCCGCGCCTGATGGACATCGCCGCGCCATCAGGTATGAGCCGACCACGCATCGGTCACCCAAGGTGAACAAGCTGGGGAATACAGATGGCTTACTCATACACTGAGAAAAAACGCATCCGCAAGGATTTTGGCAAACTGCCCCAAGTGATGGATGTGCCTTACCTGCTGGCCATCCAGCTTGATTCCTACCACGACTTTCTCCAGCAGGACAGGGCGCCAGAACAGCGCCTGGAAGTCGGCCTTCACGCTGCCTTCAAGTCCGTGTTCCCGATTGCCAGCTTCTCTGGCAACGCAGCGCTCGAGTATGTCAGCTACCGCTTCGGTACGCCGGCGTTCGACGTCAAGGAATGTCAGCTGCGCGGAGTCACTTACTCTGCACCGCTGCGCGTGAAAGTGCGCCTGATGATCTATGACAAGGAATCGTCGAACAAGGCGATCAAGGACATCAAGGAGCAGGAAGTCTACATGGGGGAAATCCCCCTGATGACAGAGAACGGTACCTTCGTCATCAATGGTACCGAACGTGTCATCGTGTCACAGCTGCACCGCTCGCCGGGTGTGTTCTTCGACCACGACAAGGGCAAGAGCCACTCGTCCGGCAAGCTGCTGTACTCCGCACGTGTGATTCCTTACCGCGGTTCCTGGTTGGACTTCGAGTTTGATCCGAAGGACAACGTCTACGTCCGTATCGACCGTCGTCGCAAGCTGCCGGCTTCCGTTCTGCTGCGTGCCATGGGCATGACCAGCGAAGAGATTCTCGGTACGTTCTTCGACACCACGATGTACCACATCGAGCGCAGCGGCTTCTCCGTTGAGCTGGTGCCGGCACGTCTGCGTGGCGAAACCGCCGCCTTCGACATCAAGGATGCCGACGGTAGCGTGATCGTGGAGGAAGGTCGTCGTATTACACAGAAGCACGTCCGTCAGATGGAAGCCTCCGGCCTCGAGCGTCTCGAAGTGCCGATGGACTACCTGTACGGCAAGGTGCTGGCCCAGGATCAGATCGATCCGGCCACTGGTGAGCTGGTCTGCGAAAGCAACAGCGAGATCACTCCGGAACTGCTGGAGAAGATGGCTCAGGCCAAGATCACCCAGTTCGAAGTCATCTACACCAACGACCTGGATTGCGGTCCGTTCGTGTCCGATACCCTGAAACTGGATACCACGCGTAACCAGCTCGAGGCATTGGTCGAGATCTACCGCATGATGCGTCCGGGCGAGCCGCCCACCAAGGATGCAGCAGAGTCACTGTTCCAGAACCTGTTCTTCAGCGAAGACCGCTACGACCTGTCGGGCGTGGGCCGCATGAAGTTCAACCGTCGCCTGCGTCGCGAAAGCGATACCGGCAGCGGCGTGCTCGATCAGGACGATATCCTGACCGTCATGAAGGAGCTGATCAGCATCCGTAACGGCAATGGCGATGTCGATGACATCGACCACCTGGGCAACCGTCGTATTCGCTCTGTGGGCGAAATGGCGGAAAACCAGTTCCGTGTCGGTCTGGTCCGCGTCGAGCGTGCGGTCAAGGAGCGTCTGTCCATGGCCGAGAGCGAAGGCCTGATGCCGCAGGATCTCATCAACGCCAAGCCGGTTGCGGCGGCGGTGAAGGAATTCTTCGGTTCCAGCCAGCTCTCCCAGTTCATGGATCAGAACAACCCGCTGTCCGAAGTGACGCACAAGCGCCGTGTCTCCGCGCTTGGCCCGGGTGGTCTGACCCGTGAGCGCGCCGGCTTCGAAGTTCGTGACGTTCACGCCACGCACTACGGCCGTCTGTGCCCGATCGAAACGCCGGAAGGCCCGAACATCGGTCTGATCAACTCGCTGGCGACCTACTCCAAGACCAACAGCTATGGCTTCCTCGAGACGCCGTACCGCAAGGTCGTGGATTGTCAGGTCACCGACGATGTCGTCGATCTGTCCGCGATCGAGGAAGGCGATTTCATCATCGCCCAGGCCTCCGCGACCGTCGACGAGAACGGCCGTCTGGTCGACGACCTGGTTCAGGTTCGTCACCGTGGCGAGACCACCTTCATGGCGCCGGAAAAGGTCACCATGATGGACGTGTCTCCGCGTCAGGTCGTCTCTGTCGCTGCCGCACTGATCCCGTTCCTCGAGCACGATGATGCCAACCGCGCCTTGATGGGTGCGAACATGCAGCGTCAGGCCGTTCCGACTCTGAAGGCTGACAAGCCGCTGGTCGGTACCGGCATGGAGCGCTTCGTGGCGCGTGACTCCGGCGTCTGCGCCGTGGCACGTCGTGGCGGCGTCATCGATTCCGTCGATGCCAAGCGCATCGTCGTACGTGTGCGGGAAGAAGAGATCATCGGCGGTGAAGCCGGCGTTGATATCTACAACCTGACCAAGTACGTGCGCTCGAACCAGAATACCTGTCAGAACCAGCGCCCGATCGTGCGCCCTGGCGACGAAGTCGCCATCGGCGACATCCTGGCCGACGGCCCGTCCGTCGACATGGGTGATCTGGCCCTGGGTCAGAACATGCGCCTGGCGTTCATGCCCTGGAACGGCTTCAACTTCGAGGATTCCATCCTGTTCTCGGAGCGTGTGGTGCAGGAAGATCGCTTCACCACCATCCATATCCAGGAACTGACCTGTGTCGCGCGTGACACCAAGCTCGGGCCGGAAGAAATCACTTCCGATATCCCGAATGTCGGCGAATCCGCACTCTCCAAGCTGGATGAGTCCGGTGTCGTCTACATCGGTGCCGAGCTGAACCCGGGCGACATCCTGGTCGGCAAGGTCACGCCGAAGGGCGAGACCCAGCTGACGCCGGAAGAGAAGCTGTTGCGTGCCATCTTCGGCGAGAAGGCGTCCGACGTTAAGGACACCTCTCTGCGTGCCCCGACCGGCATGAAGGCCACCGTCATCGACGTTCAGGTCTTCACCCGTGACGGCGTCGAGAAGGATCAGCGTGCGCTCTCCATCGAGCAGATGCAGCTGGCCGAGGTCCGCAAGGACCTGCAGGAAACCTACCGCATCGCGGAAGAGGCGACCTTCGAGCGTATGCAGCGCAACCTGGTCGGTCAGGCCGTCAACGGTGGTCCGAAGCTCAAGAAGGGCGACGTGCTGACCGATGACTACCTGGAAGCACTGCCGCGCCAGGAGTGGTTCAAGCTGCGTCTGCAGGACGAGTCTCTCAACGAACTGCTGGCTCAGGCCGATGAGCAGCTCGAGATCCGTCGTCGCGAGATGGACGAGCGCTTCGAAGACAAGAAGCGCAAGCTCACCCAGGGTGATGATCTGGCACCGGGCGTGCTCAAGATCGTCAAGGTGTACGTCGCCGTGAAGCGTCGTATCCAGCCGGGTGACAAGATGGCCGGTCGTCACGGTAACAAGGGTGTCATCTCCGCGATCATGCCGGTCGAAGACATGCCGTTCGATGGCAATGGCGAGTCGGTTGACGTCGTGCTGAACCCGCTGGGTGTACCGTCGCGCATGAACGTCGGTCAGATCCTCGAGACCCACCTCGGCATGGCCGCGCGTGGTCTGGGTGTGAAGATCGAGCACATGCTGCGCGAAGAACGTGCCGAGCAGGTCAAGCAGATCCGCGAATTCCTCGACAAGGTGTACAACACCGTCGGCGGTCGCCAGGAAGACCTCTCCGTGCTCAGCGATGATGAAATCATCACCATGGCGCACAACCTGAAGAAGGGCGTGCCGATGGCAACGCCGGTCTTCGATGGCGCCAAGGAACACGAGATCAAGCAGTTGCTCACGCTGGCCGGTATCCCTGATTCCGGACAGATGGACCTCTACGATGGCCGCACCGGCGAGAAGTTCGATCGCAAGGTGACCGTCGGTTACATGTACATGCTCAAGCTCAACCACCTGGTGGATGACAAGATGCATGCGCGTTCGACCGGCTCCTACTCCCTCGTCACGCAGCAGCCGCTGGGTGGTAAGGCGCAGTTTGGTGGTCAGCGCTTCGGTGAGATGGAGGTCTGGGCCCTCGAGGCGTACGGCGCTGCCTACACCCTCCAGGAGATGCTCACGGTCAAGTCCGATGACGTGGAAGGCCGTACCAAGATGTACAAGAGCATCGTAGATGGCGATCACACCATGCAGGCGGGCATGCCCGAATCCTTCAACGTGCTGGTGAAGGAAATCCGCTCGCTGGGTATCGACATGGAGCTGGAAGGCTGACGCCGAAAAGCCACAAGTATTGACGGTCCGCAAAGCCTGGTGTCAGCAGCCAGGCTTTGCCCATGACAACTCCGCAACGGAGCGACCCATGAAAGATTTGGTGAAAGTTCTCAAATCGCAGGCGCAGTCCGAAGAATTCGACGCCATCAAGATTACCCTGGCGTCTCCGGACATGATTCGCTCGTGGTCTTTTGGTGAAGTGAAGAAGCCTGAAACCATCAACTACCGGACATTCAAGCCGGAACGTGATGGTCTTTTCTGTGCCAAGATCTTTGGCCCGGTGAAGGACTACGAGTGCCTGTGTGGCAAGTACAAGCGGATGAAGCATCGCGGCATCATCTGTGAGAAGTGTGGCGTTGAAGTGACCAAGGCGGCAGTGCGTCGTGAGCGTATGGCTCACATCGAACTGGCGAGCCCGGTCGCGCATATCTGGTTCCTGAAGTCTCTGCCGTCCCGTATCGGCATGCTGCTCGACATGACTCTGCGTGATATCGAGCGCGTGCTGTACTTCGAAAGCTTCGTGGTCATCGATCCGGGCATGACGACCCTCGAGAAGGGTCATCTGCTCAACGATGAGCAGTACTTCGAAGCGCTGGAAGAGTTCGGTGATGATTTCGACGCCCGCATGGGTGCCGAGGCCATCAAGGCGCTGCTCGAGGACATCGAGCTGGAAGAAGAGGTCGAGCGCCTGCGTGAAGAGATTCCGCAGACCAACTCCGAGACCAAGATCAAGAAGCTGTCCAAGCGCCTCAAGCTGCTGGAAGCCTTCTACTATTCCGGCAACAAGCCGGGCTGGATGATCATGGAAGTGCTGCCAGTGCTGCCGCCGGACCTGCGTCCGCTGGTACCGCTGGACGGCGGCCGCTTCGCGACCTCGGATCTGAACGATCTGTATCGTCGTGTGATCAACCGCAACAACCGCCTCAAGCGTCTGCTCGACCTCAATGCGCCGGACATCATCGTGCGCAACGAGAAGCGCATGCTGCAGGAATCCGTGGATGCACTGCTCGACAACGGTCGTCGCGGTCGCGCCATCACCGGTTCCAACAAGCGTCCGCTGAAGTCGCTGGCCGACATGATCAAGGGCAAGCAGGGTCGTTTCCGTCAGAACCTGCTGGGCAAGCGTGTCGACTACTCCGGTCGTTCCGTCATCACCGTCGGCCCGACCCTGCGTCTGCACCAGTGTGGTCTGCCGAAGAAGATGGCGCTTGAGCTGTTCAAGCCGTTCATCTACGCCAAACTGCAGGCCTCCGGTCACGCCAGCACCATCAAGGCCGCCAAGAAGATGGTCGAGCGCGAAGCCCCGGAAGTCTGGGATTTCCTCGCCGACGTCATCCGCGAGCACCCGGTGCTGCTGAACCGTGCCCCGACTCTGCACCGTCTGGGTATCCAGGCGTTCGAGCCGCTGCTGATCGAAGGCAAGGCCATCCAACTGCACCCGCTGGTCTGCGCTGCGTACAACGCCGACTTTGATGGTGACCAGATGGCTGTCCACGTACCGCTGACGCTGGAAGCCCAGCTGGAAGCGCGTGCGTTGATGATGTCGACCAACAACGTGCTGTCGCCGGCCAATGGCGAGCCGATCATCGTGCCGTCCCAGGACGTCGTGCTGGGTCTGTATTACATGACCCGCGAGAAGATCGGTGCCAAGGGTGAGGGCATGGCCTTCGCGAACCTGGGTGAAGTCGAGCGTGCCTTCGGTACGCACAGCGCTCACCTGCACGCGATGGTCAAGGTCCGTCTGACCGAGACACTCAAGGACGAAGAGTCCGGCGAGCTGTACGAGAAGACGTCCCTGCACGACACCACCATCGGTCGCGCACTGCTGTTCCGCATTCTGCCGAAGGGCATGCCGTTCGAGCTGATCAACCAGGTGATGAAGAAGAAAGCCATCTCCGGTCTGATCAACGAGGCGTACCGTCGTGTCGGTCTGAAGGACACCGTCATCTTCGCTGACCAGCTGATGTACACCGGCTTCCGTCTCGCGACCTGGTCCGGCGCCTCCATCGGCGTCAACGACTTCGTCATCCCGGACGCGAAGAAGGTCATCATCGACGCGGCCGAAGACGAAGTGAAAGAGATCGAAGACCAGTTCTCCTCCGGTCTCGTGACCGCGGGCGAGAAGTACAACAAGGTCATCGATATCTGGGCGCGTGCCAACGACCGTGTCGCCAAGGAGATGATGGCAGGTATCTCGAAAGAGACCGTCGTCAACTGGAAAGGTGAAGTGGTCAATGACGAAGACGGCAAGCCGATGGAGCAGGACTCCTTCAATAGCGTCTTCATCATGGCCGACTCCGGTGCGCGTGGTTCCGCCGCACAGATTCGTCAGCTGGCTGGTATGCGTGGCCTGATGGCCAAGCCGGATGGCTCGATCATCGAGACGCCGATCACCGCCAACTTCCGTGAAGGTCTGAACGTACTCCAGTACTTCATCTCCACGCACGGTGCCCGTAAGGGTCTGGCGGATACGGCACTGAAGACCGCCAACTCCGGTTACCTGACCCGTCGTCTGGTCGATGTTGCCCAGGATCTGGTCATCACCGAAGCGGATTGCGGCACTCAGGAAGGTCTGATTCTGCACCCGGTCATCGAAGGCGGTGACATCATCGTCCCGCTGTCCCAGCGTGTGCTGGGTCGTGTCGTGGCGCAGGACGTGATCGATCCGGTCTCTGATGAGGTCCTGATCGCACGCGGTACGCTGCTCGACGAAGCCTGGTGTGCTCAGCTCGATACCATGGGCGTCGATGAGATCATCGTGCGTACCACCATCGGTTGTGAAACCGTGCACGGTGTCTGCTCGGCCTGTTACGGTCGTGACCTGGCGCGTGGCCATCAGGTCAACGTCGGTGAAGCCATCGGTGTCATCGCGGCACAGTCCATCGGTGAGCCGGGTACCCAGCTGACCATGCGTACCTTCCACATCGGTGGTGCCGCTTCGCGTGCCTCCGCCGTGGACAGTGTCCAGGTCAAGCATGGCGGCAGCGTGCGTCTGCACAACATCAAGTCGGTCGAACGTGCCGATGGCAAGCTGATTGTCGTCTCACGTTCCAGCGCACTGGCAGTGGCGGATGACCACGGCCGTGAGCGCGAATTCTACAAGCTCCCGTACGGTGCTGAGCTGTCCGTACGTGACGGCGATCCGGTGGCCTCTGGCCAGTCCGTCGCCAAGTGGGATCCGCACACTCACCCGATCGTCGCGGAAGTCGCGGGTCAGGTGCAGTTCACGGACATGGAAGATGGCCAGACCATCAACCGTACCACTGACGAAATGACCGGCCTGTCCTCCATCGAGGTCATCGAAAGCGCTTCACGTCCGTCCGCGGCCCGTGACAAGCGTCCGATGATCATGCTGGTAGACGGTAGCGGCAAGCACGTGACACTGCCGGGCTCGAACACGCCTGTCCAGTACCTGCTGCCGGGCAATGCCGTGGTGTCCGCCGAGAATGGCGCAGCCGTCGGCGTGGGTGACGTCATCGCACGTATCCCGATGGAAGCGTCCGGTAACAAGGACATCACCGGTGGTCTGCCGCGCGTTGCCGACCTGTTCGAAGCACGTCGTCCGAAAGAGCCGGCCATCCTGGCCGAGATCTCCGGTACCGTGACCTTCGGCAAGGAAACCAAAGGCAAGCGTCGTCTGACCATCACGCCGGTGGAAGGTGATCCGTTCGAGCTGTTGATCCCGAAATGGCGCCAGATCAGCGTCTTCGAAGGTGAAACGGTCGAGAAGGGTGAAGTCATCTCCGATGGCCCGAGCAACCCGCACGATATCCTGCGTCTGCTCGGCGTCGCGGAAATGACCAAGTACATCACCACCGAAGTCCAGGAGGTCTATCGCCTCCAGGGTGTCGGCATCAACGACAAGCACATCGAAGTCATCGTGCGTCAGATGCTGCGCAAGGTCGAGATCACCGATTCTGGCGATTCCACCTTCATTACAGGCGACCAGGTGGAATACGCCCGCGTCGTCGAAGAAAACATGCGTCTCGAGGCCGACGGCAAGTTCCCGGCCAAGTTCGATCGCATCCTGCTCGGTATCACCAAGGCGAGCCTGGCAACTGAATCGTTCATCTCCGCGGCGTCCTTCCAGGAAACCACGCGAGTTCTGACCGAGGCATCTGTCACCGGCAAGCGCGATTATCTCCGTGGTCTGAAGGAGAATGTCGTGGTCGGTCGCCTGATTCCGGCGGGTACTGGCCTGGCCTATCACGACGAGCGTCGCCGCCGTCGCGATGGCCTGCCGCTCGCACCGGCCCCGTCGGCACAGGACGTCGAGCAGGAATTGGGCGCTCAGCTCACTGCCCTCGACGCGGACGACGACGACCTCTGAGGTCTTGCGCCCCGCCGTCTCTGACGGCGGGGTTGACGCCCTTGTGGCCCAAGCCCTAGAATATGCAGCCTTTAACAATAGGGCGGGTGAATCCTGTCCTGTCGTTGGAAGGCAGTACAACCCATTGGAGCAAGCAAATGGCAACCGTTAACCAGCTCGTGCGCAAGCCGCGCAAGCGTCAGGCGTCCAAGAGCGACGTCCCTGCGCTGCAGGCATGTCCGCAGAAGCGTGGCGTGTGTACCCGTGTATACACTACTACCCCGAAGAAGCCGAACTCCGCACTCCGTAAGGTTTGCCGTGTTCGTCTGACCAACGGCTTCGAAGTTTCTTCGTACATCGGCGGTGAAGGTCACAACCTTCAGGAACACTCTGTTGTTCTGATCCGTGGCGGTCGTGTGAAGGATTTGCCGGGTGTCCGTTACCACACCGTTCGTGGTGCACTGGATACCTCTGGCGTTCAAGGTCGTAAGCAAGGTCGTTCCAAGTACGGCGCCAAGCGTCCGAAGGCGTAATTCAAAGTTTAATATCGGTCTGATAAGAGTAAGGTCGGGCGTCGCGTCCAACGCGAGGCGTCCCGGGTTTACCTGAAGGACCCTTCTACTGAGGGCTTATCATGCCTAGAAGACGTGTAGCAGCTAAGCGCGAAATCCTGCCGGATCCGAAGTTCGGAAGCGAGCGCCTGGCCAAGTTCATGAACCACCTGATGATCAGCGGCAAGAAGTCTGCAGCTGAGCGCATCGTTTACGGTGCTCTCGATCGTGTTGCCGAACGCTCCAATGACGAGCCGCTGGACCTCTTCGACAAGGCGCTGGAAGCCATCCAGCCGATGGTCGAAGTGAAGTCCCGTCGTGTTGGTGGTGCAACCTACCAGGTGCCGGTTGAAGTTCGTCCTTCCCGTCGTCAGGCACTGGCCATGCGTTGGCTGGTGGACGCTGCGCGCAAGCGCGGCGAAAAGACCATGGTGCAGCGCCTCTCTGGCGAGATCCTGGATGCCGCTGAAGGCAAGGGTTCTGCTGTGAAGAAGCGTGAAGACGTGCACCGCATGGCAGAAGCCAACAAGGCCTTCTCCCACTACCGCTTCTAAACAACGGGGATACTCACCGTGGCACGCAAGACTCCACTTAAGCGTTACCGCAACATCGGTATCTGTGCCCACGTCGACGCCGGTAAGACTACCACTACCGAGCGCGTCCTGTTCTATACCGGCCTGTCTCACAAGGTCGGCGAAGTCCACGATGGTGCTGCCACCATGGACTGGATGGAGCAGGAACAGGAACGTGGCATCACGATCACCTCTGCGGCGACCACCTGCTTCTGGCAGGGCATGAGCAAGCAGTTCGACGAGCACCGTATCAACATCATCGATACTCCGGGGCACGTTGACTTCACTGTTGAAGTCGAGCGTTCACTGCGTGTTCTCGATGGTGCGGTCGTGGTGCTGTGTGCTTCTTCCGGTGTCCAGCCGCAGACAGAGACTGTCTGGCGTCAGGCCAACCGTTACGAAGTTCCGCGCATGATCTTCGTCAACAAGATGGACCGTGCTGGCGCGGACTTCTTCATGGTTGTCGACCAGGTGCGCAAGCGTCTGGGCGCCAATGCCGTGCCGATCCAGATCAACTGGGGCGCGGAAGACGAGTTCAAGGGCGTCATCGACCTGATCAAGATGAAGGCTATTGTCTGGGACGAAGACAACCACGGCATGAACTACGAGCTGATCGACATTCCGGCCGAGCTGCAAGATACAGCTGCCGAATGGCGTGAGCACATGCTCGAGTCTGCTGCTGAAGCGTCCGAAGAGCTGATGGACAAGTACCTTGAAGAAGGCGAGCTGTCCGAGGAAGAAGTCAAGGCTGCGCTGCGTCAGCGTACCCTGGCCAACGAAATCTGCCTCGTGACCTGTGGTTCTGCCTTCAAGAACAAGGGTGTCCAGGCGGTTCTGGATGCGGTCATCGAATACATGCCGTCTCCGCTTGAAGTCAAGGCCATCGAAGGTGAGCTTGACGACAAGGACGGTACCATCGAGACCCGCGAAGCTGACGACAAGGCTCCGTTCGCGGCGCTGGCGTTCAAGATCGCGACCGATCCGTTCGTTGGTACCCTGACCTTCATTCGCGTCTACTCGGGCGTGCTGAAGTCTGGAGATGGCGTCTTCAACTCCGTCAAGAGCAAGAAGGAGCGTGTCGGTCGTATCGTCCAGATGCACTCCAACTCTCGTGAGGAGATCAAGGAAGTTTATGCTGGCGATATCGCCGCATGTATCGGTCTGAAAGACGTGACCACCGGTGACACCCTGTGTGACCCGGATCACAAGATCGTGCTTGAGCGCATGGAATTCCCTGAGCCGGTCATCTCCGTCGCTGTCGAGCCGAAGTCCAAGGCTGACCAGGAAAAGATGGGTATCGCACTGGGCAAGCTGGCCCAGGAAGATCCGTCCTTCCGCGTCGAGACCGACGAAGAGTCTGGCCAGACCATCATCTCCGGTATGGGTGAGCTTCACCTGGACATCCTCGTTGACCGTATGCGTCGCGAGTTCAATGTCGAGGCGAACATCGGCAAGCCGCAGGTGGCTTACCGTGAGACCATTCGTACCAAGGTCGAGCAGGAAGGCAAGTTCGTTCGTCAGTCCGGTGGTCGTGGTCAGTTTGGTCACGTCTGGGTCCGCATTGAGCCTCTGACTGCAGAGGACAAGGGCGACGACGAAGAAATGACCTTCAAGTTCGTGTCCGAAATCGTCGGTGGTGCTGTTCCGAAGGAATACGTGCCGGCCGTCGAGAAGGGCGCCGCTGAGCAGCTCAAGAATGGTGTCATCGCCGGTTATCCGATGATCGACGTCAAGGTCACGCTGTTCGATGGTTCCTACCACGACGTCGACTCCAACGAGACTGCGTTCAAGGTCGCCTCTTCCATGGCGATCAAGGCCGGTGCCCCGAAAGCGGGTGCAGTGCTGCTTGAGCCGCTCATGAAAGTCGAAGTCGTAACCCCTGAAGACTTCATGGGTGACGTCATGGGCGACCTGAACCGTCGTCGTGGTCTCGTTCAGGGCATGGATGACTCTTCCACAGGCAAGATCATCAATGCACTGGTGCCGCTGGGTGAGATGTTCGGTTATGCGACCGACCTGCGCTCACAGACCCAGGGCCGCGCAAGCTACTCCATGGAGTTTGCGAAATACGACGAAGCGCCGAACAGCATCGTCGAAGCCGTCATCAACCAGAAGTAACCGATTAGCTAACGAAAGAGGTTATAGCAGTGGCTAAGGAAAAATTTGAGCGTTCGAAGCCGCACGTCAACGTCGGCACCATTGGTCACGTCGATCACGGCAAGACCACTCTGACTGCGGCACTGACTCGTGTCTCTGCAGAAGTTTTCGGTGGTGACGCGCGTGCGTTTGACTCCATCGATAACGCCCCGGAAGAGCGTGAGCGTGGTATCACCATCTCCACCGCTCACGTGGAATATCAGTCCGAAGTGCGTCACTACGCGCACGTCGACTGCCCGGGTCACGCCGACTACGTCAAGAACATGATCACCGGTGCTGCCCAGATGGACGGCGCTATCCTGGTCTGTTCCGCTGCTGACGGCCCCATGCCGCAGACTCGCGAGCACATCCTGCTGTCCCGTCAGGTCGGCGTTCCGTTCATCGTTGTCTTCCTGAACAAGGCTGACATGGTCGATGACGAAGAACTGCTCGAGCTGGTCGAGATGGAAGTTCGTGAACTCCTGAGCGAGTACGACTTCCCGGGCGACGACACTCCGATCATCATCGGCTCTGCCCTGATGGCTCTGGAAGGCAAGGACGACAACGGCATGGGTACTACCGCCGTTGCCAACCTGATCAAGGCCCTGGATGCGTACATCCCGGAACCGGAGCGTGCTATCGACCAGCCGTTCCTGATGCCGATCGAAGACGTCTTCTCCATCTCTGGCCGCGGTACCGTCGTCACTGGCCGTATCGAGCGTGGTCTGGTCAAGACTGGCGAAGAGATCGAGATCATCGGCGTGCGTGACACCACCAAGACTACCGTTACCGGTGTCGAGATGTTCCGCAAGCTGCTGGACGAAGGTCGTGCTGGCGAAAACGTCGGCGCCCTGCTGCGCGGCACCAAGCGTGATGACGTCGAGCGTGGCCAGGTTCTGGCCAAGCCGGGCTCCATCAAGCCGCACACCAAGTTCGAAGCCGAAGTCTACGTCCTGTCCAAGGAAGAAGGCGGTCGTCACACTCCGTTCTTCAAAGGCTATCGTCCGCAGTTCTACTTCCGTACCACTGACATCACTGGTACCTGTGAGCTGCCGGAAGGCGTCGAGATGGTCATGCCGGGCGACAACGTCCAGATGGTCGTGTCTCTGATCGCTCCGATCGCCATGGAAGATGGTCTGCGTTTCGCTATCCGTGAAGGCGGTCGTACCGTCGGCGCTGGCGTCGTGGCCAAAATCGTCGAGTAAGGTTCTCCTTACCTGACACAGAAGGGGGCCCTGATGGGCCCCCTTTTCTCGCATGTTTGACACCTGATGTCAGTCTGCCTATAATGCGCATCCTTTGAATGCGTGGGTGACGGCCTACGCCGTCGACATCCATTGGAGTTTTGGGCAATGCAAAACCAGAAGATTCGCATCCGGTTGAAAGCATTCGACCACCGTCTGATCGACCAGTCCTCTGCAGAGATCGTTGAAACTGCAAAGCGTACCGGTGCTCAGGTTCGTGGCCCGATCCCGCTGCCGACCCGTCGCGAGCGTTACACCATCCTGGTCTCTCCGCACGTCAACAAGGACGCGCGTGACCAGTATGAGATTCGTACCCACAAGCGCGTTCTCGACATCGTCGAGCCGACAGAGAAGACTGTCGACGCGCTGATGAAGCTTGACCTGGCTGCCGGTGTGGACGTCCAGATCAAGGTTGACTGATACCTCACTAGTCACTGCGGCCCAGCGCTCTCACTGATAGAGCAGCAGCCGCCACGCCGGGATGGCGTCATACAATGTGCTAGTGGAATGCTCTGGAAAGGGCAGCCATAGCGGGTGACAGCCCCGTACACTAAAGGAGACTGAACATGTCTATCGGTTTAGTCGGTAAGAAGGCCGGGATGACCCGTGTCTTCACCGAAGCTGGCGCCTCTGTGCCGGTTACCGTGATTGAAGTTGAGCCGAACCGCATCGTGACCATCAAGTCTCTCGAGACTGACGGCTACAATGCTATTCAGGTGACAACTGGCTCTCGTAAAGCCAAGCACCTTACCAAGGCAACTGCTGGTCAGTATGCCAAGGCGGGTGTTGAGGCTGGCCGTACCCTGATGGAATTCCGCCTGAACGAAGGCGACGAAGCTCCTGCAGTGGGCGGCGAACTCACCGTATCCCTCTTTGAAGCTGGTCAAAAGATTGACGTGACCGGCACCTCCAAGGGTAAAGGTTTCCAGGGCGCAGTTAAGCGCTGGAACTTCCGCACCCAAGACGCTACCCACGGTAACTCACTGTCGCACCGCGCGCCGGGTTCCATCGGTAACTGTCAGACCCCGGGCCGCGTCTTCAAAGGTAAGAAGATGGCTGGCCAGATGGGCAACGTCCGTTCCACCGTCCAGAGCCTGGAAGTGGTCCGCGTCGACGCTGAACGCAATCTTCTGCTGGTCAAGGGTGCCGTTCCAGGTGCTCCGGGCGGCGAAGTGATCGTGCGTTCCGCTGTGAAAGCTCGCTGAGGGGAATTAACCGATGAATCTTAATCTTGCAGGTGCAGGCGGCGCAGTAGACGTCTCCGATGCCACCTTTGGTAAGGACTTCAACGAGGCTCTGGTTCACCAGGTCGTCACCGCCTATCTGGCTGGTGCACGTCAAGGTACCGTGGCTCAGAAGACCCGTTCTGACGTGTCCGGCGGTGGCAAGAAGCCGTGGCGTCAGAAAGGTACTGGTCGTGCACGTGCCGGTACCATCCGTTCCCCGCTGTGGCGTTCTGGCGGTGTGACCTTTGCGGCGCGTCCTCAGGACCACTCGCACAAGGTCAACCGCAAGATGTATCGCGCTGCCATGCGTTCCATCCTGTCCGAGCTGGTCCGTCAGGATCGCCTGGTCGCGGTCGATGCTATCAGCGTCGAAGCTCCGAAGACCAAGCTGCTGATCGCCAAGCTCCAGGAACTGGGCCTTGAGAAAGCGCTGATCGTCACTGAAGAGCAGGACGTCAACCTGTACCTGGCCGCGCGCAACATCCCGTATGTTGACGTCGTCAATGTCGCTGGCGCTGACCCGGTCAGCCTCGTCGGTTACGACAAGGTGCTGATGACTGTCGCTGCCCTGCGCAAGTTCGAGGAGAACCTGGGATGAATCAGGAACGCGTATTCAAGGTCCTGCTTGGTCCTCACATGACCGAGAAGGCCGCGGTCGCTGCCGAGAACAACCAGTACGTGTTCAAGGTTGCCAGCGACGCGACAAAGCCCGAAATCAAGAAAGCCGTCGAAGCGCTGTTTGGTAAGAAAGTCGATCGTGTTCAGGTTCTGAACATGAAAGGCAAGACCAAGCGCACCGCTCGCGGTGTTGGTCGTCGCGCTGGTTATCGCAAGGCCTATGTAACTCTGGCCGCCGGCGAGACCATCGAAGACTTCTCTGGCGCCGAGTAAGGCAGGAGTACGGAACATGGCAATTGTTAAGACAAAACCTACCTCCGCCGGTCGCCGCCACCTGGTAAAGGTCGTCAATGACGAACTTTTCAAAGGTCGCGCGTACGCTCCGCTGCTTGAAAAGCAGTCAAAGTCCGGTGGTCGTAACAATAATGGTCGCATCACTACTCGCCACATCGGCGGTGGTCATCGTCACCATTACCGTCTGGTCGATTTCAAGCGCAACAAGGATGGCATTCCGGCCATCGTTGAGCGTCTGGAGTACGATCCGAACCGTAGCGCGAACATCGCGCTGGTGAAGTACCTTGACGGCGAACGTCGCTACATCATTGCACCGAAAGGTGTCTCTGCTGGCGATCGTCTCGAGTCTGGTGTTAACGCACCGATCAAGAAAGGCAACGCTCTGCCGCTGCGCAATGTCCCGGTGGGTTCCACCGTTCACTGTGTAGAGCTGAAGCCAGGCAAGGGCGCCCAGATCGCTCGTAGTGCAGGTACCAGTGCCCAGGTCGTGGCGCGTGACGGTAACTACACCACGCTGCGTCTGCGCTCTGGCGAGATGCGTAAGGTGCTGTCCGAATGCCGTGCAACTCTCGGCGAAGTGGGCAACTCCGAGCACAGCCTCCGTCAACTGGGCAAGGCCGGTGCTAAGCGTTGGAGAGGCGTGCGCCCGACTGTTCGCGGTGTCGCGATGAACCCGGTCGATCACCCGCATGGTGGTGGTGAAGGTCGTACCTCTGGTGGCCGTCACCCGGTCAGCCCGTGGGGCGTCCCGACCAAGGGTCACAAGACTCGCAAGAACAAGCGCACCGATAAGCTTATCGTCCGTCGCCGCAAGGCCAAGTAACAGATATTGAGGGGTAACGGCTGTGCCACGTTCACTGAAGAAAGGTCCTTTTATTGACCTTCATCTGCTGAAGAAGGTTGAGACAGCAGTGGAAAAGAACGACCGCAAACCGATCAAGACCTGGTCGCGTCGTTCCATGATCCTGCCGAACATGGTCGGGCTCACCATTGCCGTCCATAACGGTCGCCAGCATGTCCCGGTTCTCGTTTCTGAGGAAATGGTCGGTCACAAGCTCGGCGAGTTTGCTGCCACCCGCACATACCGCGGGCACGCTGCAGATAAAAAAGCCAAACGGTAAGCCAGAGAGGATTTAAGAGATGGAAGTAGCTGCTAAGCTGCGCGGCGCTCGTTTATCCGCCCAGAAGGCCCGTTTGGTGGCTGACCAGGTGCGCGGTAAGCCGGTCGCCGAGGCGCTGAATCTGCTCGCTTTCTCACCGAAGAAGGCCGCGAAGATTGTTCGCAAGGTTCTGCAGTCCGCGATCGCGAATGCGGAAGAAAACAACGGCATGGACATTGACGAGCTTCGCGTCTCGACTATCTGTGTCGACGAGGGCATGACGCTCAAGCGCATCCAGCCACGTGCCAAAGGCCGTGCGGATCGTATCTTGAAGCGCACTTGTCATATCACCGTCAAGGTAGCCGAGAAGTAGGAGACGACCAATGGGTCAGAAAGTTAATCCGACAGGTTTCCGACTGGGTATTGTCAAGGATCATACCTCTGTCTGGTACGCCGAAGGCGCTACCTATGCCGACAAACTGAACAACGATCTGCAGGTGCGTGGATTCCTGGAAGAGCGTCTGAAAAGCGCTTCCGTGAGCCGCATCAGCATCGAGCGTCCGGCAAACAACGCCCGTATTACCATTCACACCGCCCGTCCGGGTATCGTGATCGGTAAGAAAGGTGAAGATGTCGACCGCCTTCGTCGTGAAGTTTCCGAGATGATGGGCGTTCCCGTCCACATCAACATCGAGGAGATTCGCAAGCCGGAACTCGATGCCAAGCTGGTTGCTGCCAATGTGGCAGGTCAGCTCGAGCGTCGTGTCATGTTCCGTCGTGCGATGAAGCGTGCTGTGCAGAACGCAATGCGTCTGGGCGCCAAGGGCATCAAGATTCAGCTCTCTGGTCGTCTCGGCGGTGCCGAAATCGCCCGTACCGAATGGTACCGCGAAGGCCGCGTTCCGCTTCACACCCTGCGTGCTGACATTGATTACTCCACCTTCGAAGCTCACACCACCTACGGCATCATTGGTGTCAAGGTCTGGATCTTCAAAGGCGAGATCCTCGGTGGCATCGAAGAGGTGCGAGCCAAGGCGAAGCAGCCCGCGTCCGCACCCAAGAAGAAAGGCAAGTAAGGGGGTAATCGATGTTACAGCCCAAGCGTATGAAATTCCGCAAGATGCAGAAAGGTCGCAACCGTGGCCTGGCGCATCGCGGAAGCAAGGTAAGCTTTGGTGAGTTTGGCCTGAAAGCCACCGGCCGTGGTCGTATCACCGCTCGTCAGATCGAAGCTGGCCGTCGTGCCATCACTCGTCACGTCAAGCGTGGCGGTAAGATCTGGATCCGTGTCTTCCCAGACAAGCCGATCTCCAACAAGCCGTTGGAAGTTCGTATGGGTAAAGGTAAGGGTTCTGTCGAGTACTGGGTCGCTCAGATCCAGCCCGGCAAGGTCCTCTACGAGATCGAAGGTGTATCCGAAGAGCTGGCCCGTGAAGCATTTAGCCTGGCCGCTATGAAGATGCCGATCTCCACCACCTTTGTTAAGCGGACGGTGATGTGATGAAAGCCCAAGAACTCCGTGAAAAGTCAGTCGAGGCGCTCCAGGAGCAGTTGTTCGAACTGCTGCGTGAGCAATTCAATCTGCGCATGCAGAAGGCAACAGGCCAGCTGAGCCAGGTTCACCTGCTCAAGCAGACTCGTCGCCAAATTGCTCAGGTTAAGACTGTGCTCAACCAGAAGTCAGGTGAGTAAAATGGCCGAAGAAACTAAAGCACGCACACTCACCGGCAAGGTGGTGAGTGACAAGATGGAAAAATCCATCGTTGTCATGGTCGAGCGCCGTGAGCGTCACCCGATCTATGGCAAGTACCTGAGACGCTCCACCAAGCTGCACGCCCATGATGAGGCGAATCAGGCTCGGATCGGTGACACCGTCTCTATCGCCGAGACTCGTCCGCTGTCCAAGAAGAAAGCCTGGACCCTGGTCGAGGTGGTTGAACAGGCCAAGGGTTAATCCCTAGGCCAGTTCCCACCAGGCAGTCAGATTAGGTTTGGAGAAAACCGATGATTCAGACTCAGACAATGCTGGATGTCGCCGACAACAGTGGCGCGCGCCGGGTGCAATGCATCAAGGTGCTGGGTGGTTCACACCGCCGTTACGCTCGTGTTGGAGACATCATCAAGGTCACCGTCAAAGAAGCTATCCCGCGTGGCAAGGTCAAGAAAGGCCAGGTCATGAAGGCAGTGGTCGTTCGTACCAAAGCCGGTGTCCGTCGTAATGACGGTTCCGTGATCCGCTTCGACGGTAATGCGGCCGTTCTGTTGAACAACACCAACGAACAGCCGATCGGTACCCGTATCTTCGGCCCGGTTACCCGTGAACTTCGCAGTGAGAAGTTCATGAAGATCATTTCCCTGGCGCCCGAAGTGCTGTAAGGAGCGGAAGCGGATATGCAAAAGATCAAACGTGACGATGAAGTCATCGTCATCGCCGGGAAGGACAAGGGCAAGCGCGGTACCATCAGCAAGGTGCTGAAAGGTGAGCGTCTGCTCGTGTCCGGTGTGAATATGATCAAGCGTCACACCAAGCCCAACCCGATGCTGGGCACCCAGGGGGGTATCGTCGAGCGCGAGGCTCCGATTCACGCGTCCAACGTGGCCATCTTCAACCAGGAGACCGGCAAGGCGGATCGTGTCGGAATCCAGGTACAGGAAGACGGTACTAAGGTACGCATCTTTAAGTCGACTCAGAAGCTGATCGACGCCTAACGCGAGTCGGGTACAACATGGCGAACTTGAAAGAACGTTATCAGAACGAAGTGGCCGCCCAGCTTAAAGAGCAGTTCGGCTACGCCAATGTGATGCAGGTTCCCCGCATCACCAAGGTGACCCTGAACATGGGTATCGGTGAAGCCACCGCTGACAAGAAGCTGATCGACAACGCGTTTGCCGATCTCCAGATGCTTTCTGGTCAGAAGCCCATCGTCACCAAGGCACGCAAGTCCATCGCTGGCTTCAAAGTCCGCGAAGGATGGCCGATCGGTGTTAAGGTGACCCTGCGCAGCGATCGTATGTGGGACTTCCTGGACCGTCTCGTGAACGTGGCTATCCCGCGCGTTCGTGACTTCCGTGGTCTGAACCCGAAGTCCTTCGATGGCCGTGGAAACTACTCCATGGGTGTGCGTGAGCAGATCATCTTCCCGGAGATCGAGTATGATAAGATCGACCGGATTCGTGGCCTGGACATCACCATCACCACTAGCGCCAACACCGATGATGAAGGTCGTGCGTTGCTGGGCGCGCTGAACTTCCCGTTCAAGAAATAAGGGTGGATCATGGCAAAGAAAAGCATGGTTGAGCGCGAGCTCAAGCGCACCAAGCTGGTCGCTAAGTACGCCGCCAAACGCGACGCACTGAAGACCATCATCAACGACGTCAACGCTTCTGAAGAAGAGCGCTTCGACGCACAGCTGAAGCTGCAGCAGCTGCCGCGTGATGCCAGCCCGGTCCGTCAGCGTAACCGCTGCCGTATCACTGGCCGTCCGCACGGCTACTACAACAAGTTCGGCCTGAGCCGCAACAAGCTGCGTGAAGCCGCTATGCGTGGTGACGTGCCTGGTCTGACCAAGTCCAGCTGGTAACACCACTGCAAGAATTCAGGAGCGCAACGTAAATGAGCATGCAAGACACTCTGGCGGATATGTTCACTCGTATCCGCAATGCGCAGATGGCCACCAAGGAGACGGTTACCATGCCGTCTTCCAAGCTCAAGGTTGAAGTGGCCCGCGTATTGAAGGAAGAGGGTTATATTTCCGAGTTTGCCGTCGCAGAAGGCGCCAAGCCGGAACTGACCGTGACCCTCAAGTACTTCGAAGGCAAGTCGGTTATCGAGAGCATCAAGCGTATTTCCAAGCCGTCCCTGCGCCAGTACAAAGGCAAGGGTGAGCTTCCGAAAGTCGCAGATGGCCTGGGTATTGCGATCGTTTCCACCTCCCGGGGCGTGATGACCGATCGTGCGGCCCGTCAAGCTGGTGTCGGCGGCGAAGTCCTCTGCACCGTATTCTAGGAGTTTGGAATGTCCCGCGTAGCCAAGTATCCGGTTAAATTGCCGAACGGCGTCGAGGCAAAGCTCGACGGCGACAAGCTGACCGTGAAGGGCAGCAAAGGCCAGCTGGAACTGACCGTCCACCAGGACGTGGTCATCTCTATGGAAGAAGGTCAAATGACCTTCGCTCCGTCCGAGACCGCCAAGAACTGGGCAATGGTTGGTACCACTCGTGCTCTGGTCAACAACATGGTGTCTGGTGTTTCCGTAGGCTTCACAAAGTCTCTGGAAATCAATGGTGTGGGTTATCGTGCCCAGGCCAAAGGCCAGACAATCAACCTGACACTGGGCTTCTCACACCCGGTCGACTATGAACTGCCGGCAAGTGTTACGGCTGAAACGCCGAAGAACACTCAGATCGTCCTCACGTCTGCTGACAAGCAGGCTTTGGGTCAGGTCGCCGCAGAGATTCGCGCATTCCGTCCGCCGGAGCCCTACAAGGGCAAAGGTATTCGGTACAGCGACGAAGTCGTCCGTCGTAAAGAAGCCAAGAAGAAGTAAGGCAGGGTTATGAACGCGAAGAAAGAATCTCGTCTCCGTCGTGCCCGCCGCGCTCGTGCGAAAATCCGCGAGCTGGGCGTGTTTCGCCTGTGCGTGAACCGCACCCCGCGTCACATCTACGCGCAGATCATCTCGCCGGATGGCGGCCAGGTCCTGGCCACCGCATCCACGCTCGACAAGAGCCTGCGCGAAGGTTCTACCGGTAACTCGGACTCCGCCGCCAAGGTGGGTGCTCTGATTGCCGAGCGCGCGAAGGAAGCGGGTATCAAGCAAGTGGCTTTCGATCGCTCCGGGTACAAGTACCACGGTCGCGTGAAGGCCCTGGCCGATGCCGCACGTGAAGGCGGCCTGGAATTCTAAAGGGTTTTACGATGGCGAATATCGAACAGAAGGGCGGTGACCTGCAAGAGAAGCTCGTGCAGATCAACCGCGTCGCCAAGGTAGTCAAGGGCGGCCGTATCTTCGGTTTCACCGCTCTGACTGTCGTTGGTGACGGCAATGGTCGTGTTGGCTTCGGCCGTGGCAAGGCGCGTGAAGTGCCGGTCGCGATCCAGAAGGCAATGGACCAAGCTCGTCGCAACATGATCAAGGTTGACCTGAAGGGCCACACCCTGCAGTACCCGGTGAAGGCTCGTCACGGCGCATCCAAGATCTACATGCAGCCAGCGTCCGAAGGTACCGGCATCATTGCCGGCGGTGCGATGCGTTCCGTGCTCGAACTGGCAGGCGTCCATGACGTCCTGGCCAAGTGCTACGGTTCCACCAATCCGGTCAACGTGGTGCGCGCGACCATCAACGGTCTCGCTGCCATGAAATCTCCGGAAGACATCGCCGCCAAGCGTGGCCTGTCTGTCGACAAGATTGCGGGGTAAGGCACCATGGCAGCTAAGATCACGGTAACCCAGATCCGCAGCACCATCGGCGTCCTCGAAAAGCACAAGGCCACTATGAAAGGTCTTGGCCTGCGCCGCATCGGTCACACTGTCGAGCTGGAAGACACCCCCGCGGTACGCGGCATGATCAACAAGGTTCACTACCTTGTCCGTGTTGAGGGAGAGTAATCCATGAAATTGAATACCCTGAGTCCGGCCCCGGGCTCCAAGCACGCTGCAAAGCGTGTCGGTCGTGGTATCGGCTCCGGTCTTGGTAAGACCGGCGGTCGTGGCCACAAGGGCCAGAAGTCCCGTTCCGGTGGCAGCGTCAAGCCGGGCTTCGAAGGCGGTCAGATGCCTATGCAGCGTCGCCTGCCGAAGTTTGGTTTCACTTCCGCGAAGTCTCTGATTTCCGAAGAAGTGCGCCTGAGCGAACTGGCACTGGTAGACGGCGAGATCGTCGACCTCGAAACGCTGAAGAAGGCCAACGTGCTTCGTGATTCCACGAAGTTCGCGAAGGTCATGCTCTCCGGCGAACTGGACAAGGCAGTCACGGTTCGCGGCATTAAGGTCACCAAGGGTGCCCGTGCTGCGATCGAAGCTGCCGGTGGCAAGGTAGAGGACTAAATGGCTAAGTCAGGAAACGTACCGGCGATGCAGGGAAGTGGGTTGAGCGAACTCTGGGCGCGTTTGCGCTTCGTGTTCATCGCCATCGTGGTGTACCGAATCGGTGCACACATCCCCGTTCCCGGTATCAATCCTGACCAGCTTGCTGCCTTGTTCAGGGAAAACCAGGGCACCATCCTGAGCATGTTCAACATGTTCTCCGGTGGTGCACTGGAGCGAATGAGTATCTTCGCGCTGGGCATCATGCCCTACATATCCGCGTCGATCATCATGCAGCTCCTGACGGTGGTCTCGCCTCAGCTTGAGCAGTTGAAAAAGGAAGGCGAGGCCGGCCGTCGCAAGATCAGCCAGTACACGCGCTACGGCACGGTAGTACTGGCCCTGGTCCAATCGATCGGCATGGCAGTCGGACTGGTCGGAAACGGTGTCGCCTATTCCGCTGACTTCAGCTTCTACTTCACCGCCGTGAGTACGTTCGTGGCTGGTGCAGTGTTCCTGATGTGGCTGGGAGAGCAGATCACCGAGAAGGGTATCGGCAACGGGATCTCACTGATCATCTTTGCTGGTATTGTCGCCGGGCTGCCGAGTGCCATCGGCCAGTCTTTCGAACTGGCGCGCAATGATGGTGCCTGGAATGTGCTTCCGCTGCTGGCGCTGACGCTGCTCGCAGTCATTACCGTTGCCTTCGTGGTGTTCATCGAACGCGGCCAACGCCGCATCACGGTGAACTATCCGCGCCGTCAGGTTGGCAACAAGATGTATGCAGGTCAGAGCAGCTACTTGCCGATGAAGGTCAACATGGCCGGGGTCATCCCGCCGATCTTCGCGTCAAGCATCCTGCTGTTCCCTGCGTCGATGGGTCAATGGTTTGGCCAGAGTGAAAGCATGCAATGGTTGCAGACGGCATCTCAGGCTCTCGGGCCGGGTCAGCCACTGTATATCTTGCTTTTCGCTGCCGCTGTAGTATTCTTCTGCTTCTTCTACACGGCGCTGGTCTTCAATCCGAAGGATGTTGCTGACAACCTCAAGAAGTCAGGAGCGTTTCTGCCGGGTATTCGCCCAGGCGAACAGACCGCCCGTTACATCGATAAGGTGATGACTCGCCTGACGCTGTTCGGCGCCCTCTACATCACCCTAGTCTCCCTGATGCCTCAATTCCTCGTTGTTGCATGGCAGGTTCCGTTCTATTTCGGCGGCACCTCTCTGCTCATCGTGGTCGTGGTGGTCATGGACTTCATGGCCCAGGTGCAGTCGCATCTGATGTCAAATCAGTATGCGTCGGTGATGAAGAAGGCCAACCTCAAAGGCTATGGCAGCGGTGGCATGATGCGCTGATTGCGCAGCCCCTGTTAGCAAACTGGAGAGAACGATGAAAGTTCGAGCTTCCGTCAAGAAAATTTGCCGTAACTGCAAGATCATTCGGCGTCGTGGCGCAGTGCGGGTCATCTGCACTGAGCCCCGCCACAAGCAGCGTCAGGGTTAATTCCCTCGACCCGCTTAGCTGAATACAAGCTCGGGTGCTGGCATACCCCCTTGTTCCCAATGGGATCAAGGGGTATGCTATTGCGCCCTTTGTGGATGTAAAATCCGCCGCTAACCTTTCGGAGAAAACTGATGGCCCGTATTGCTGGCGTCAATATCCCGGACAACAAGCACGCGGCGATCTCGCTGACTTATATCTTCGGGATTGGCCGTACGCGTGCACAGCAGATCTGCGCCGCTCTCGGTTTAGAACCGAGCGTCAAGATCGCTGATCTGTCTGTTGAACAACTGGACCTGGTTCGTGCCGAGGTGGGTAAGTACACCGTCGAAGGCGACCTGCGTCGTGAGATCACGCTGAACATCAAGCGTCTCATGGACCTCGGTTGCTATCGTGGCCTGCGCCATCGTCGTGGTCTTCCGTTGCGCGGTCAGCGCACCAAGACCAACGCACGTACACGCAAAGGTCCGCGTAAACCGATTCGCAAGTAAACGAACTGGCGTTTAGACAGGAAACATCTAATGGCTAACCCGAGTAAGCGCAAGAAGGTTAAAAAGCAGGTAGTGGATGCCATCGCGCATATCCACGCCTCTTTTAACAACACTATCGTGACGATCACAGACCGCCAGGGCAATGCTCTTTCCTGGGCAACTGCCGGTGGTTCGGGTTTTCGTGGTTCTCGCAAGAGCACCCCGTTCGCTGCGCAAGTCGCAAGTGAACGTGCAGCGACCGCTGCAGCCGAATATGGTGTGAAGAACGTCGACGTGCTGGTCAAGGGCCCGGGTCCGGGTCGTGAGTCCGCCGTGCGTGCTCTCAATGCCGCAGGCTTCCGCGTGCAAAGCATCACCGACGTGACCCCCATCCCGCATAATGGGTGCCGTCCGCCGAAGAAACGCCGCGTTTAAGGAGACAGACTCATGGCTCGTTATATTGGACCGAAGTGCAAACTGTCTCGTCGTGAAGGCACCGACCTCTTCCTGAAGAGTGGCGTGACTCCGTTCGAGAAGAAGTGCAAATCCGAACAACCCCCGGGTGTTCATGGCCAGCGCCGTCAGCGTCTTTCAGACTACGGCCTGCAGCTGCGTGAAAAGCAGAAGGTACGTCGCATGTACGGCGTGCTGGAAAAGCAATTCCGCAACTACTACAAAGAAGCCGCTCGCCTCAAGGGTGCGACCGGTGAGGTTCTGCTCCAGCTCCTCGAGACTCGTCTCGACAACGTCGTCTACCGCATGGGCTTCGGCTCCACGCGTTCCGAGGCACGTCAGCTGGTCAGCCACAAGGCGATCGCCGTGAACGGCCGTACCGTCAACGTTGCTTCCTTCAAAGTGAAGGCTGGCGATGTGGTCACCGTTCGTGAGAAGGCCAAGAACCAGGCTCGCATCCAGCAGTCTCTGGCACTCGCTGCCAACCGCGGTGATGTCTCCTGGGTCGACGTCGACTCCAAGAAGATGGAAGGCACTTTCAAGGCTGTCCCCGAGCGTGGCGACCTGTCTGCCGATATCAACGAAAACCTGATCGTCGAGCTGTACTCCAAGTAATGTAACGCCGGGCCGATTCGTCGGCCCGGCTGGAGTACCCAGATTATCCGTTTGGCAGCCTTAAAGGTGTTCTTATGCAGCGCTCAGTGACAGAGTTTCTCCGTCCTCGCGATATCAAGGTCGAGGAAGTCAGCGCCCATCACGCGCGAATCGTCCTCGAACCCTTCGAGCGTGGTTTCGGCCACACCCTGGGGAATGCTCTGCGTCGCATCCTGCTTTCTTCCATGCCCGGCTGTGCCGTCGTGGAAGCTGAGATCGAAGGCGTTCTGCACGAGTACAGCGCCATTGAAGGGGTGCAGGAGGATGTAATCGAAATCCTGCTGAACCTCAAGGACGTGGCCATCAAGATGCATGGTCGCGACGAAGCTGTGCTGGCGCTGAACAAGAAGGGCCCGGGTATCGTGACTGCTGGCGACATCGCTGGCGACCACGATCTCGAAATCGTGAATCCGGATCACGTCATCGCTCACCTCAATGATGGTGGCGAGCTGAAGATGCAGCTCAAGATCGCTCGTGGCCGCGGCTACGAAGCGGCAGATGCTCGCATCTCTGCTGATGACGAATCACGTGCCATTGGCCGCCTCCAGCTGGATGCGACCTTTACCCCGGTTCGTCGGGTCTCCTATGCCGTCGAGGCTGCGCGTGTTGAACAGCGCACCAACCTCGACAAGCTGGTGATCGACCTGGAAACCGACGGCACACTGGATCCGGAAGAAGCGATCCGCCGCTCCGCAACTATCCTGCAGGAGCAGCTGGCCGCCTTCGTTGATCTGGAAGCAGACAAGGAACAGGAAGTCGAAGAAGAGGAAGATCAAATCGATCCGATCCTTCTCCGTCCCGTAGACGATCTTGAGCTGACTGTTCGCAGTGCGAACTGTCTCAAGGCCGAGAATATCTATTACATCGGTGATCTCATTCAGCGCACCGAAGTTGAGCTGCTGAAGACCCCGAATCTCGGCAAGAAGTCCTTGAATGAAATCAAGGACGTGCTGTCCGCGCGTGGTCTGTCCCTCGGCATGCGGTTGGAAAACTGGCCGCCCGCAAGCCTGAAGGACGACAAGGCTTCCGCTTAAGGAAGCCCGGTCGGCTCAAGCCCCAGACTGGTAAGGAATCACAACCATGCGTCATCGTAAGAGTGGTCGTCACCTGAACCGTACCAGCTCTCACCGTGAAGCCATGTTCAAGAACATGTGCATCTCTCTGGTAGAGCACGAAGTCATCAAGACTACCCTGCCGAAAGCCAAGGAACTGCGTCGTCATATCGAGCCGCTGATCACCCTGGCCAAGCAGGACACCGTTGCGAACCGCCGTTTGGCGTTCTCTCGCACGCGCTCCAAGGAAGCGGTCGGCAAGCTCTTCAATGAGCTCGGCCCGCGCTACACCTCCCGTCCGGGCGGTTACCTGCGCATCCTGAAGTGCGGCTATCGCGCCGGTGACAATGCCCCGATGGCATTCGTCGAGCTGGTCGATCGTCCGGTTGCCTCCGAGGCAGCGGGCGAAGAGTAAGCTTCGGCTTGCTTCGTCCACAAGAAAAGGCCAACCCTCACGGGTTGGCCTTTTTTTATGCCTGGCAGTTGGCCGGGTGACACGGGCGTGTCATTTGCCGGAGATTCACCTCGCCCCGGGGTGTGCTGAGAGTGTGCTGGGGCGAGGTGAATCAGAGGAGCGGAAGGGGCGTGAGCCGGCGCCTAGCTGCTGGTCTCGGCCTTCTTCTTGCTGCTCGCGGTGGCACTGGTGGCTTTCTGGCGCTCCAGCAGCGGGGCCAGGAAGCGACCGGTGTGCGAGATCTCCTGCGTGGCCAGTTGCTCCGGCGTGCCTTCGGCGATGATCTGGCCGCCGGCTGAGCCGCCCTCCGGGCCAAGGTCGATCAGCCAGTCGGCGGTCTTTATCACATCCAGGTTGTGCTCGATCACGACCACGGTGTTGCCGTGATCGCGCAGGCGGTGCAACACGACCAGCAGCTGGCGAATATCCTCGAAGTGCAGACCGGTGGTCGGCTCATCGAGAATATAGAGCGTCTTGCCGGTATCGCGCTTGGCCAGCTCGCGTGCCAGCTTGACGCGCTGGGCTTCACCGCCGGACAGCGTGGTCGCACTCTGGCCGAGGCGTACGTAGGAGAGGCCGACATCCATCAGCGTCTGCAGACGACGGGCGATGGCCGGAACCGGCGAGAAGAACTCCAGCGCCTCCTCGATAGTCATCTCCAGCACTTCGTGGATGTTCTTGCCCTTGTACTGCACTTCAAGCGTCTCGCGGTTGTAGCGCTTGCCCTTGCAGACATCGCAGGGCACGTACATGTCGGGCAGGAAGTGCATCTCGACCTTGATCAGGCCGTCGCCCTGACAGGCCTCGCAGCGGCCGCCCTTGACGTTGAAGCTGAAGCGGCCCGGCTTGTAGCCGCGGGCGCGTGCTTCCTGGGTGCCTGAAAACAGCTCGCGAATCGGCGTGAAGATGCCGGTATAGGTCGCCGGATTGGAGCGCGGCGTCCGCCCGATGGGGCTCTGGTCGATATCCACCATCTTGTCGAACAGGTCCAGCCCTTCGATGGTGCCGTAGGGCGCGGGCGTCAGGGTGGTGGCCCGATTGAGCTCACGCGCCGCCAGCGGCATCAGGGTAGCATTGATCAGCGTCGACTTGCCTGAGCCCGAGACCCCGGTGATGCACGTCAGCAGGCCTGTCGGCAGCGTCAGCGTCACATCCTGCAGGTTGTTGCCGGTGGCACCGGTCAGGCGCAGCACCTTGTCAGGGTTGGCCGGAAGGCGGTAGGGCGGCACGGCGATCTCGCGCTCGCCGCTCAGATATTGCCCGGTCAATGAGCCAGGCGTGGCCTCGATCTGCTCCGGCGTGCCCTGGGCGACGATCTCGCCACCATGCACGCCGGCGCCCGGGCCGATATCCAGCACGTGGTCGGCGGCGCGAATCGCGTCCTCATCATGCTCGACCACGATCACGGTGTTGCCCAGGTCGCGCAGATGGATCAGCGTCTTGAGCAGGCGATCATTGTCACGCTGATGCAGGCCGATGGACGGCTCATCGAGGATGTACATCACCCCGACCAGGCCGGCACCGATCTGGCTGGCGAGACGGATACGCTGCGCCTCACCGCCAGACAGGGTGTCGGCGCTGCGCTCCAGGGTCAGATAGTCGAGGCCGACATTGACGAGAAATTCGAGGCGCGCCTGGATCTCATGCACGATCTTGGCGGCGATCTCGCCCTTGCGTCCCGGCAGGCTCAGCTTGCCGAACTCTTCCCATGCTTCACCGATCGGCTGACGCACGACCTCGGAGAGTGTGCGGTCATCGACATAGACGTTGCGCGCTTCACGACGCAGGCGCGAGCCGTCGCAGCTCGGGCACGGCTGGACCGCCAGATAGCGGGCGAGGTCCTCGCGCACCATGTTGGATTCGGTCTCGCGGTAACGGCGCTCCATGTTGGGCAGCACGCCCTCGAAGGGGTGCTCGCGGGTCACCTTGCGGCCACGGTCATTCACGTAGCTGAAGGCGATGTCCTCGCGGCCGCTGCCGTTGAGCACGGCGTCACGCGCTTCATCGCTGAGCGACTCCCAGGCCGCTTCCAGCGCGAAGCCATAATGCTCGGCAACGGCCTGCAGCTGGCTGAAGTAGTAGACACTGCGGCGGTCCCAGCCCTTGATGACGCCTTCGGCCAGTGACAGCTCAGGATGGCTGATCAGCTTGTCGGGATCGAAATACTGCTTCACGCCGAGGCCGTCACAGGTCGGGCAGGCGCCCGCCGGGTTGTTGAAGGAGAACAGGCGCGGTTCCAGCTCGGCCAGCGCATAGCCACACACCGGGCAGGCGAAGCGCGAGGAGAAGACGAGGTCTTCCTGTTCGCCATCCATGAAGTGCAGGCGCGCGCTGCCGTCGGCCAGATTCAGCGCGGTCTCGAAGGATTCGGCCAGGCGCTGCTTGAGGTCTTCGCGCACCTTGAAACGATCGACGACGACGTCGATGTCATGCTTCTTGTTCTTCTCCAGCGGCTTGAGATCATCCAGCTCGACGATCACGCCGTCGATGCGGGCCCGCACGAAGCCCTGGGCGCGCAGCTCTGACAGCAGCTGGAGGTGCTCACCCTTGCGGCCACTGACCACGGGAGCCAGCAGCATCAGCTTGCTGCCTTCCGGCAAGGCGAGCGCCTGATCGACCATCTGCGAGATGGTCTGGGCTTCCAGGTCGATCGCGTGGTCCGGGCAGCGCGGCGTACCGGCGCGTGCATACAGCAGGCGCAGGTAATCGTAGATCTCGGTAATGGTGCCGACGGTGGAGCGCGGGTTGTGCGAGGTCGATTTCTGTTCGATGGAAATCGCCGGTGACAGACCTTCGATATGGTCGATGTCCGGCTTTTCCATCATCGACAGGAACTGACGTGCGTAGGTGGACAGTGATTCGACGTAGCGCCGCTGTCCCTCGGCATAGAGAGTGTCAAAGGCAAGTGAAGACTTGCCGGAACCGGAAAGTCCGGTCACCACGATCAGCTTGTCACGCGGCAGTTCGACATCGATGTTCTTGAGGTTGTGGGTGCGCGCACCCCTCACCTGAATCCTGTCCATTGCCACCTCGGGCTGCGTCGATAAAAGCAACGATTATAAGGCGCGGGTGAAACACCCGGCAAAGGCTGCATGCTTTCAAAGCCGCCAAGCGGGCCTTAGAATATGCAGTCCATTGGTGGGCGACCACCGTTGGATGTCACATCTCGGCGACCCACGTGGTCGGCCTCCCTCTTCTTGACTGTCATGCTCCGGAGCCCGCCGCCGCCCATGAAAACCTCTCGACTGCTCGCGCCGGAACGCCGCGCCATCGTCGGCCTTGCCAGCCTCTATGCGACTCGCATGCTGGGGCTGTTCATGGTGTTGCCGGTGCTGGCGCTCTATACCCGTGACTTCGCCGGAGCGACGCCGACACTGGTCGGTGTGGCGCTGGGTGGCTACGGGCTGACCCAGGCATTGCTGCAGATTCCGTTCGGCTGGCTGTCAGACCGACTGGGGCGCAAGGCCGTGATCGGCTTCGGGCTCGGGTTGTTCATTCTGGGCTCGCTGGTCGCGGCGACGGCCGACAGCATCGAGATGATCATCCTCGGGCGCTGTCTGCAGGGCAGCGGCGCCGTGGCGGGAGCGATCATGGCACTGCTGGCCGATCAGACCCGGGAGGAGGTTCGCACCATGGCGATGGCCTCCATCGGCATGTCGATCGGGGTCGCCTTTGCACTGGCGATGGTCGCAGGGCCACTGGCTGCAGATGCCTTCGGCCTGTCGGGGGTCTTCTGGTTGACCGCCGTGATGGCCGTCGCGAGCCTGTTCGTGCTCTGGAAGCTGGTGCCGGCTGCGCCCAGGCGTCAACATCAGGATGTGGGGCTTGATAGGCGCCAGCTCAAGGGTATCCTCGCGAATTCCGCCTTGTTGCGCATGGATGTGTCGATCTTTGCGCTGCACATGATCCTGACCGCCTGCTTCGTGGCCATTCCCCAGCAGCTGGTCAATTTCGGCATCGCCCCCGCGCATCATGGCTGGATCTACCTGCCATTGATGGGGCTGGCCTTTGTCGCCATGCTGCCGCTGGTCGTCGTGGCCGAGAAGTATCGGCGCATGAAGCCCGTCTTCCTGGGGGCCGTCGCGACCATCGCGACAAGCTTGCTGCTGCTGGGAGTCGATGGCATCGAGCATGCGGGGCTGGCGATGTTCCTCGGCCTGCTGTGGCTGTTCTTCGTCGCCTTCAATCTGCTTGAGGCGACCTTGCCGTCGATGATCTCAAAGCTGGCCCCGGCCGGTGCCAAGGGCACGGCGATGGGGGTCTATTCCACCAGTCAGTTCCTGGGCGCCTTCGTGGGCGGTGTCGGGGGCGGCTGGTTGACCGGGCATTTCGGTCTGAGCGGCGTGTTCTTCGCCATGGGACTGGTCGCCATTCTGTGGCTGGCCGTGGTGTGGGGCATGCAACCGCCGCGACATCTGGGCAGTGAAGTGATCGGCCTGTCACCCGAGGCCGCGCAATTGTCGGCCGTCGAGCTGCAGACACGCCTGCTGGCGATCGCCGGCGTGGAAGAGGCGCTCGTGGTGCGTGAGGAACGGGTCGCTTATCTCAAGGTCACACGCGATACACTGGATGACAAGGCGCTGGCCCGCTTCACTCGCCAGCGTGATGACGAAACTCCGGCAGGCGCGGAAGTGCCTGCCAGCTGAACCCTGACATCGGCAACACATTGCCGGTGCACTCGATACCTTCTCCGGTGCCCATGGCGCGCCGGTCTATTTGCAGGAGTAATCTTCATGGCTCGTGGCGTAAACAAGGTCATTCTGATCGGTAATCTCGGTCAAGACCCGGAAGTTCGCTTCACCCCGTCCGGTAGTGCGGTGTGCAACCTGAACCTCGCGACGACGGACACCTGGAATGATCGCCAGAGCGGTCAGCGTCAGGAACGTACCGAATGGCACCGTGTGGTGATGTTCAACAAGCTGGCTGAAGTGGCCCAGCAATACGTCAAGAAAGGCTCACGCCTGTATATCGAAGGTCGCCTGCAGACGCGCAAGTGGCAGGATCAGAACGGCAATGACCGTTACAGCACCGAAATCGTGGCCAACGACATGCAGATGCTGGATACGCGTGGTGAAGGTGGCGGCGGCAACTTCGCTGGTGGTCGCCCGCAGCAGGCGCCTCAGCAGGGCGGCCAGCAACCGGCCGCAGCACCCCAGCAGGGTGGCCAGTTCGGTGGTCAGCAGCCGGCCCCGCAGCAAGGTGGCCAGTTCGGTGGTCAGCAGCCAGCCCCTCAGCAAGGCGGTCAGTTCGGTGGTCAGCAGCCGGCACCTCAGCAGGGCAACAACTTCGGTGGCCAGCAGCCTGCGCAGCAGAACAGCTCCCAGAACAACAATTTTGGTGCGCCGCCCGCGGGCAGCTTCGATGATTTCGATGATGAAATCCCGTTCTGAATAAAGTTTTTCGTCTGTGCGCCGATAGAACGCGCAAGCGATAGCGATGAAAAGGCCCTCGTTCAGCGAGGGCTTTTTTTTTGAATTAACCATAAGATGTTCGCGTTTTTGTTTATGTAAGCGTCTGTTTTTCATGAATTATTTCTGATCATGAAAAATGGTGCCGAGCGCGACATCCAGTGGCTTGTGCCGCGCGTAAGGGAGGTTGAGCGCCACTCCATTGCGGCTCATACATGCGTTGCAAACGAGCGTTGTGCAAAAACGCTTCATGGCCGTATTCTCTTGGTATCTCGCCGTTGGACTGCCAGTGTTGTCGGGTGGCAATCCATGGCCTGAGAAGCCTGTCGTGGTACTCCAGAGGGGGTGCTGGCGACATGACGCCGTTGTCGGATTTCCGCCCCTATCTTGCCGACTGTGGCATGCCCCTGATGATTGAGGTTATTCATGCATGGCAGTTATTCCTACCCACTGGTCGCCCTGTCAATCGTGGTCGCCGTGCTGGCTTCACATGCAGCGCTGCAGCTGATTCGTCAGGTCGCGCTGGCCCCTTCGCGCGCCACCAGCCTCGGCTGGCTGGTGGGCGGAGCCGTGGCGATGGGGCTGGGTGTCTGGGCCATGCATTTCATCGGCATGCTGGCGTATGAAAGCCAGGCTTCGGTCACCTATGCGCCCGGCCTGACGGCGTTGTCGGTGCTGATCGCAATGCTGGCCTCGGGGCTGGCGCTCTGGGTGAATACGCTGCCACGCCTGACGCCGATGCTGTTGATGACGAGCGGGACCATCATGGGCGGCGGCATCGCCACGATGCACTACACCGGCATGGCGGCGATGCAGATGCACATGCCATACCGCTATGACCCGCTGCTGTTCGCGGTGTCCATCGTGGTGGCGGTGGTGGCCGCGACGGCGGCCCTGTGGCTGGGAGGTTTCTTCTTGCGCCAGCGCCGCCCCAATCGCATCTATCAGGCCCTGGCGGCCGGCGCGATGGGACTTGCGATCGCCGGCATGCATTACATCGGCATGGCGGCGATGGAGATGATGCCGCTGACCACGCCCATCATCTCTCCCGCCGGGGCGGGCATGAACTCCGGGCAGAATCTGTGGCTGGCCCTGGCCATCGCGATCGCGACCCTGGCCGTGCTGGGGCTGGCACTCCTAGCCATCAGTGCCGAGCAGCGCATGCGTCGCAGTCGCCATTACCGCTCGCGTCTGGATGGCCTGCTGGAGTATCGGACCCGGGAGTTGCGTCATGAGCGCGATCAGGTGGCGGTCATGCTGGATTCCATCGATGAAGGAGTGATCAGCCTTGATCACGAGGGCCATATCCAGCACATCAATCCCATCGCTGCCGAACTGTGTGGCTGGGACCCGTCGTTGGCCCGCGGTCGTCCCTGGGTGCGCATCTTGCAGCTGCGCCATGAAGGTACGTTGCAGTCGGTTGCCAGCCAGCTGGAAGGGGTCTTGCAGCGTGGCGAAGTGGTGCACATGTCCAGCCAGACGCTGCTGGTGGCACGTGATGGCAGTGAATGTGCCGTGGAGCTCAAGGCCTCGCCCGTGCGCCGTCGCAGTGGGGATGTCGAGGGGGCCGTACTGGTCTTCCGCGACATCAGCTATCGCCAGGCCATGATTCGGCGCCTCAACTTCCAGGCGCATCACGACAGTCTGACCGGCCTGCACAATCGCACCGCCTTCGATGACGCTCTCACCGCGGCGCTGGCCGATGGCGGCTTTCGCCAGCTGCTGTACCTGGATCTCGACTTCTTCAAGGTGGTCAACGACACCTGTGGGCACGCGGCGGGAGACACCGTATTGCGCGAGCTCTCCGCGCTGATGCGAGCACATGTGCGGGAAACGGATGTACTGGCACGCCTGGGGGGCGATGAATTCGCCGTGCTGCTCTATCGCTGTTCTCGCGAGCAGGCCATCGAGCGTGCCGAAGCGCTGTGCGCGGCCGTCAGTGCCTATCGCTACTATGATGAGGGGCGGCCATTCCAGTTGGGCGTCAGCATCGGGGTCGCGCCGGTCGAGGGCGGTGTCCAGGCCTCCGAAGTCCTGCGTCAGGCGGATGGGGCCTGCTACATGGCCAAGCAGAGCGGGCGCAATCAGGTGCATGCCTACCATGACGGAGATGCGGGGTTCGAGCGCGCCCAGCGCGAGGTACAATGGCTGCCGCTGCTGCACGAGGCGCTGGAGAATGATCGCTTCACGCTGTATATCCAGCCGATCCGCTCGCTGAGTGATGCCACCAGCAAGCCCTACTATGAGGTGCTGCTGCGCTACGTCAACGACTCGGGCGAGCACCTGGCCCCGGCGCACTTCATGGCGACGGCGGAGCGATTCGGCCTGATGCCCGAGATTGATATCTGGGTCGTCACCCAGGCGCTGCAGGTGCTGGAGTCCGATGATGGTCGCATCGAATCGGACGCCGTGCTGGCGATCAACCTCTCCGGCCAGAGCATGGGTGACCTGCGCATGCGCGATCAGCTGGCGGCGCTGGTCACGCAAAGCTCCGTCATGCCCCAGCGGCTGTGCTTCGAGATCACCGAGACGGCGGCCATCAGCAATCTGGCCCAGGCGCGCGAGTTCATCTATAGCATGCGCCGGCTCGGCTGCAGCTTCGCCCTGGATGACTTCGGCAGTGGCATGTCGTCCTTTGCCTACCTCAAGGAGCTGCCGGTCAACCAGCTCAAGATCGACGGCGCCTTCGTGCGCAACCTGACTCGCGATAGCCTCGACGCCGCCATCGTCTCCGCCATCTGTGGCATCTGTGCCCAGATGGGCATCATCACGGTGGCGGAATATGTCGAGCGCCTTGAGCTGATCCCCGCCCTCGAGCTGATCGGTGTCGACTTCGTGCAAGGCTACGGCATCGGTCGCCCTCACCCGATCGGCGCCCCTTTGATCCCCATCACTCCACGCAACAACGGGCCTGCAGCCAGTCTGCAAGGTTGATAGAATGACACCTTTGCATCGTCGCCTCTTGCGGCGATGCTCCTGTTTGCTGGAGCCTGCCTGTGAAACTCTTGCTGCTAGATGCCGGGCATTGTCTTGGCCTGGGTCTGATTCGTGCGGCCGGTACGCGCGCCGATCTTGAGCTCAACGCCGTCGAGTCTGACCGTATTGGTGCCGATGACATCCGCGCCAGCCAGGCGGATGTCGTCATCGTGCCGCCGTTCGCACGCCCGGCCGATTCCGCACCTGCCGAGGTGATGGCGCATGCCGAGGCGGTGGAGCAAGTGCTGGCCGCCTGCATCGAGACCGGCACACCGCTGGTGTGGTGCGTGGCAGATCAGATGTTCGAGCAGGGCGGCGAAGGCTTGCTCGACGAGGACGAGGTGCCCTCGCCGATCGATACGGCGCTGCGCCGCGTCATCGCGACCGGTGATCGCATCCGTGCCGAGCTGCCCAATCACCTGATCGTGCGTCTTGGCCCGCTGTTCGGCCCGGAAGGGCGTGATGCCTGGCTGCCGACGCTGATCGAGCGCCTGCTGGCGGGGGAAGAGGTGCGTGCCGCCGAAGACGTCATCCTGTGCCCGACCAGTGTCGATGCCGTGGCGATGGCGTTGATCGGCATGCTCCAGCAACAGCGCTGCGGTGCGGGTGCCTGGGGGGCCTACCATCTGGCCGGCACCGAGCCCATCAGCACCTACGCCTTCGTCAGTGTCGTACGCACCCAGTTGATCACCCGCCTCGAGGGGCTTGGCGAGACGGTGGCCGCGGGCCCGCTCAAGGCGCTGACCCTCAACGCCGGTACGCCGCTGCGGCGTGTGCTCAACTGCCGTCGCGTGCTGGACACCTTCGGTGTGCATCAGAAGCCGTGGCGCCTCGAACTATCCCGCCTGATGGATGACTGGATCGCGCAGCGCGCCTCCGGCTCATCTCGCCCTGATTCGATCTGACCTGTGGAGACTGTGCCTGTGAATGCGCTGCGTAGCGTGCTGTTTTATGTAGGTTATTTCATGGCGTTGCTGCTCAGCGCCGTGGTGCTGGTGCCGCTGGCGGCCTGCCTTCCGCTACAGGCGCGCTACCGTGTCCTGCATAGCTACAACCATATCGTGCTGTGGTGGTTCCGTCTGACCTGCGGCGTGAAGGTGCAGGTGACTGGACGTGACGCCTTGCCTGAGGGGGCCTGCGTGCTGCTGGCCAACCACCAGAGCGAGTGGGAAACCATCTATCTGCAGGTGGCCAAGCGCCCGCTATGCACCGTGCTCAAGCAGGAGCTGCTGAAGATTCCGGTCTTCGGCTGGGGGCTGAAACTGCTGGAGCCGATTCCGCTGGATCGCACCCAGCCGGCCAAGGCGCTCAAACAGGTGCTGTCAGTGGGTACCCAGCGCCTCAAGGACGGCTTTACAGTGCTGATCTTCCCGGAAGGCACGCGCATCGCGCCGGGGACGCGCAAGAAGTTCAACAAGTCCGGCGCCGCGATTGCCTGCCGTGCCGGCGTGCCGGTGGTGCCGGTGGCGCACAATGCCGGTGAGATCTGGCCCAATGACAGCTGGATCAAGCGCCCGGGCACCATCCATGTCGCCTATGGCCCGGCCATCGAGACGGCGGGGCGCAAGCCGGATGCGGTGATCGCCGATGTCGAGGCCTGGGTCGAGGCCAAGCTGCAGGAAATCTCCAGTGTCCAGCGTCCGCCGCTGGAAGAGGAAGCGGCGGCCGATAGCGTCGGCGCCTGACTGTCTCTCGCCTTCACTGTTGCTCGGCTGATGCATCCGGTGCTGCCAGCGAGCACCGGACAGCCACCAAAAAGGCCGCCCCGAAGGGCGGCCTTTTCGTGTCTAACACCAGCGCGTATCTGCAGACTGCATGTCTGCTGAACTCGTGCTGAATCAGTCCTGGAAACGTTCCAGAATCAGGCAGGCGTTGGTGCCACCGAAGCCGAAGCTGTTGGACAGCACACGGTCGATCTTGACGCCATCACGACGGGTCGTGACGATGTCGAGGCCTTCGGCGCGGTCATCCAGCTCGCTGACGTTGGCAGACGCGGCAATGAAGTCGTTCTCCATCATCAGCATGGAGTAGATAGCTTCCTGCACGCCAGTGGCGCCCAGCGAGTGACCCGTCAGCGACTTGGTCGAGCTCATTGCCGGGCTGGCGGCGCCGAAGACTTCCTGGATGGCCTTGAGCTCGGCCACATCGCCCACCGGCGTCGAGGTGCCGTGGGTGTTGATGTAGTCGATATCGCCATTCACGGTTGCCATCGCCTGACGCATGCAGCGTGCTGCACCTTCGCCGGACGGTGCCACCATGTCGTGGCCATCGGAGGTCGCGCCATAGCCGGTCACTTCGGCGTAGATCTTCGCGCCGCGTGCCTTGGCGTGTTCCAGCTCCTCGAGTACCAGCATGCCGCCGCCGCCAGCGATGACGAAGCCATCACGGGTCTTGTCGTAAGGACGCGACGCGGTTTCCGGCGTGTCGTTGTAGCTGGTGGACAGGGCGCCCATGGCGTCGAACAGGCAGGACAGGGTCCAGTGCTCTTCTTCACCGCCACCGGCAAACACGATGTCCTGCTTGTTCAGCTGGATCTGTTCCACGGCGCTACCGATGCAGTGGGCAGACGTGGCACAGGCCGAGGAGATCGAGTAGTTGATACCCTTGATCTTGAACGGCGTGGCCAGACAGGCAGAGACGGTCGAGCCCATGGTGCGAGTGACGCGGTAGGGACCGACGCGACGCAGGCCCTTGGCGCGCATCACGTCTGCGGCCTCGACCTGGTTCGCGGAGGAAGCGCCACCGGAACCGGCGATCAGGCCGGTACGCTCGTGGGAAACCTGCTCTTCGGTGAGACCGGAATCGGCAATCGCCTGCGCCATGGAGATGTAGGCATAGGCCGCAGCATCCCCCATGAAGCGCAATTGCTTGCGATCGATGTGGTCTTCGAGATTGATGTCGACAACGCCGGCCACGTGGCTACGGAAGCCCAGCTCGGCGTATTCCTCTTTGCGGCGGATACCAGAACGTCCTTCGCGGAGCGATTCCAGGACCTGCTGGCGATCATTGCCCAGGCAGGAAACAATGCCCAGCCCGGTGACTACCACTCTACGCATGGGAGCCTCCCGTTCAGAAGTTCGCAGTGGAGGTGAACAGACCGACGCGCAGGTCGTTGGCCTGATAGATGTCGCGACCGTCAACTGTCACTGTACCATCGGCGATGCCGAGGATCAGCTTGCGAGTGATGACTCGCTTGATGTTGATGGTGTAGGTCACTTTCTTGGCGGTCGGCAGCACCTGGCCAGAGAACTTGACCTCGCCGCAGCCCAGCGCGCGGCCACGGCCCGGATTGCCCAGCCAGCCGAGGTGGAAGCCCACCAGCTGCCACATGGCATCGAGGCCCAGGCAGCCCGGCATCACCGGATCACCCGGGAAGTGGCAGTCGAAGAACCACAGGTCCGGAGAGATATCCAGCTCAGCAATCAGCTGACCCTTGCCGTGGCTACCGCCTTCCTCACTGATGTGAGTGATGCGATCCAGCATCAGCATGTTGGGAGCAGGCAGTTGCGCATTGCCCGGGCCGAAGAGTTCGCCCTGGCCACAGGCCAGCAGCTCGTCGCGAGTAAAGGAGTGTTGCTTGGTCACTGAGTCATTCCGAGTAGCGGGATGGTAATGCCGTACGAGGCACCTGAGCGCCTGAATGGGGCTAGTCTAATGGCTGGCACCCCTGAATGCACGTGGGGGCCAGACTAAAGGGCAGCAAGGGCGGGTGCAAATAAGTCCTACAGCTGGGGGGAAAGTGGTCGATAGGAGCTAGTGTGTGATTCGCGCGGGATCCCCTTTGCCGGCATCGGTCGCAATCCGCTGGAGCCGTGCCGAGAGTGGCCCGCCCCCTGCAAATGCAGGATCATCCCCGATGACCCCTTCCACCGAGAGCTGCTTATGTGGCCGCAAGCCCACTTCAATCGGCCCCTGATCATCGGGGCGCTCGTTGCCTTGACAGCGCTGCCCTGGTTGCCGGGGCTCGAGCTGCGTCTTGCCGCGTTGCTGCCCGCCGTTCTGGCGGGGCTGGACATCGCGCGCCAGCGTCGTCGCCAGCTGCTGCATCGTCAGCTGCTGGAAGCCGCCGTGCACCTGAGCAGTGATGGTCTGGTGATCAGTGATCGCCACAATCGGGTGCTGGCCGTGAACGCCGCCTTCAGTCATATCACCGGTTACGCACCGGAAGAGATCATTGGTCGCAACCCTTCCCTGCTGTCTTCCGGGCGACATGACGAGGAGTTTCACGCCCGTTATCGCCAGGCGCTCGAGGCCAATGGCCACTGGGAGGGCGAGGTCTGGAACCGGCGCAAGCAGGGAGATGAATACCCCGAGTGGCTGCGGGCACGCCGTATCGAGCAGGGCGGCGATGTCTTCCATGTCGCTCTCTTTACCGATATCACCCGCCACAAGGCACGCGAGCAGGACCTGCAGCGCCTGGGGCTGGAAGATGCCCTGACGGGCCTGCCCAATCGTCGCCGGCTGGGCGACCTGCTGGTCAGTCGCCTCAATGGCCTGCGCGCCGGGGAGGCGATGGACCTGGCACTGATCGATATCGATGAGCTCAAGAGCATCAATGATGCCCTGGGCGCGGAAGGGGGCGATCGTCTGCTGCAGCAGTTCTCCCAGCGTCTGACGGCGCTGGCGCGCGGCGGCGTGGTGGGGCGCATCGGTGGCGACGAGTTCGTCATTCTGCGCTCCACGGCGGGGGGCGAGCATACCGCCTGGGTGGATGAGCTGCGCCAGGTGCTGACCAAGCCCTTCGAGATCGGCGATCAAGCGCTGCACCTTGCGCTGTCGATCGGCAGCTGCCGTGCGCCGGAGGATGGCGCTGATGCCGATGTGCTGATGCAGCGTCTGGAAAGCGCCCTGTATGCCGCCAAGCGGCATGGTCGCAATACCGACATGCGCTTCCAGCCCGCACTGGATGCGGGCGGTGACCTGCAACTGGGGCTGGCGAATGACCTGCGGGTCGCCATCGAGAGCCAGGGGCAATTGCAGCTGCACTATCAATGTCAGCACGACGCCAGCACCGGCAAGGTCGCGAGTGTCGAGGCGCTGTTGCGCTGGAAGCACCCGCTGCGGGGGGGCATCTCACCGGCCGAATTCGTGCCGCTGGCCGAGCGCCACGGCCTGATGCTGCGCCTGGGCAACTGGGTGCTGCGCGAGGCGGTACAGCAGCAGGCCAGCTGGCGGCGCGCCGGTCACCGCCTGTGCATCTGGGTCAATGTCTCGGCCTTGCAGCTGATCCAGGGTGGCTTTGAGGCCTCGCTGGCGGGCCTGTTGATGGAGTATGACGTGCCTGCCAGCTCCATCGGGCTGGAGCTGACGGAATCGGTATTGCTGGATGAGCGTGCCGGCGACGTCTCACGGCGCCTGGCGGCACTACGCGCTCGCGGCCACCAGATCGCGGTGGATGACTTCGGTACCGGCTATTCGTCACTCGCCTATCTGAAGGACCTGCCGGTGGACAAGCTCAAGCTGGACCGCGCCTTCATCCGCAGTCTGCCCGGCGAGCGTGCGGATGCCGCCATCACCATGGCGGTGCTGGCGATGGCCAAGGGCCTGGGCATGGAGATGATCGCGGAAGGCGTCGAGACCGCTGAGCAGCGTGAATATCTGGTATCGAATGGTTGCGGCTGGATCCAGGGGTTCTACTTCTCGCGGCCGGCGCCCGCGGGGGAGGTCATCGAGCGGCTCAACGGTTACGAGGCCGGCAATCTGGCCATCAAGGCCGCCTGAGGCGCTCAGACGCGCTCGGCATGTCCCTGCAGGCGTGCGATGCCCAGGCACAGGCCGCCCCAGATCAGCGCCTGCGCCGGTAGCAGCCAGTCGGCGAGGGCCACACTGGCGAGCTGCGCCCCGCCGTAATAGGACAGCGGCGCACTGATGGCACCGCCAGCCGCCGCAAGCCAGGGCCGCTGCCACAACCAGTGCAGCGCATGATGGATCGTGCTGGCGAACAGCGGCCACAGACACCACATCCAGACAGGCAGGGGCAGCCAGTGCGCCCAGTCAGGCGTGTTCGAGGTGATGGTGTAGCCGCCGGCCAGTGACAGGCTGCCATCCACTACCATCCCCAACGCCACGAAGGCGGCCAGCCAGCGCAGCTCGCGCAGGCGCTCACCCATCGGCACGATCAGCCACAGATGCACGGCCAGTATCAGCGGCGTGGCCAGCAGGGCGACCGTCGAGCCGCCCAGCACGCAGCAGAACCAGCCGAGCTGGAAGAGCCCGGCATTGAGCAGTGCTCCAGGGCGCTCGGACAGCATGTTCAGGCGTCCCAATCCTGGAGCCCCGCCTGTACCGGACGCGCCCCCGGCCCCCCCAGCAGCAGCTGACAGGTGCCGATGGTGCGCTCGCGGAAGCCCCCCTCGCAGTACGCCAGGTAGTAACGCCACATGCGCACGAAGCGCTCGTCGTAGCCCTGCGCATAGACCTCCCCGAGACGCGCCTCGAAGCGCTGCCCCCAGGCCTTGAGCGTGGCGGCGTAGTGCAGGCCGATATCCTCGAGCTGCAACAGGTTCAGCTGGGTATCCTGCTGCATGGCGGTGAGAATCGCCGCATGGGACGGCAGGAAGCCGCCGGGGAAGATGTAGCGCTTGATGAAGTCCATCTCGCGGCTGGCGGCCACGAAGCGCTGATCGCGAATCGTGATGGCCTGCAGCGCGATCAGGCCTGCCGGTTCGAGCAGGCGCTCGAGGGTCTTCAGGTAGGTCGGCAGATACTGATGGCCGACCGCCTCGATCATCTCCACCGAGACGATGCGATCGAAGCGACCTTCCAGTGCCCGGTAGTCTTCCTTGAGCAGCGTGATGCGATCCTCCAGCCCTTCCGCGGCGATGCGCGCCCTGGTATAGGCGTACTGCTCATCGGAGATGGTCGTGGTGGTCACGCGGCAGCCGCGTGTTCTTGCGGCATGGATCGCCAGCCCGCCCCAGCCGGTGCCGATTTCCAGCAAGTGATGCTGTGGCCCCAGTTCCAGCAGGTTGAACAGCTTCTCCAGCTTGTGGGTCGAGGCCGCCTCCAGACTGGCTTCGGGATAGGGGAACACCGCCGCGGAATACATGCGGTGCTCGCGATCGAGAAACAGCTCGAAGAGATCATTGCCGAGATCGTAATGCGCCGAGATATTGCGCTTCGAACCCGCCAGCGTATTGCGCGCCAGCGCGTAGGCGACGCTCAGCGCCCACTTGGACAGGCGCGACGTCCCGCTGTCCACCGAGTCATTGACCTGTTCGAGGTTGTAGGCGAACAGGCGCACCAGCCCGACCAGATCATCCGTCTCCCACTGGCCATCCATGTAGGCCTCCGCCGCCGCGACGGTGCCACCCAGTGCCATGCGCCGCCAGGCGCGTGAGTCATGGATACGCAGCGTGACGTTACGCGCGCCGCCCTTGCCCAGCACGTGGCGCTCACGACCTTCCAGCACCGTCAGGCTGCCACCCTCGAGCTTGTCGAGCATGCGCAGCAGGCGTGGCCGCAGCAGCCGCGTCAGGCGGTCCGCTGGTGCCCGGGTCGTGGCCAATGTGGGGGGAGCGGGTTCGAATTGGCTCATGATGAGTTCCTCATGATGAAGACGGCGAGCGCGGATGGTCGAAGATCGGCACGCGCTTGAGCGCCAGACGCAGCGCCTCGAAATGAATGCCTGCGACCGTCTTGAGCGTCATCCAGGGGAAACGCAGCAGCAGGCGATGAAAGGCGCGCGGGGTAGCCGGTTCCAGATGCAGGCTCAGGCTGGCATCGAACAGCGAGTGCTGCGCTTTCCGCGCCGTATCCCCGGTGAGGGGGTGATTTTCTATGTGCAGCAACAGCTCATCCGCGCTGGGGTCATTGAAGCGCCAGTGATAGCGCATGCCCATCGGCATGAAGGGCGAGACATGCATGCGCTTGTCGAACTGCGCCGCCTGCATGCGTCGCTGCGGGGCCGTACGGGCGGCATACAGCACGCGCTCTCCCCAGGGGATATTGGTCACCTCACCGAGCACGGCGCCCAGCTGGCCTGAGGCGTGATAGAGGTAATAGAGGCGAATCGGATTGAAGCCGATCCCGAAGTGGCGCAGCTGGGTCAGCAGAAAGATGCGCCCCTGCGGCAGCGGCGCGTGATCACCACTGCGGGCAAGCTCACGCTGGCAGGCGGCGCGCACCCGTTCCTCGAGTGGGCCATCGGCAATGTCGTGGACCGCGGCCGGCAGATGGTCACTGTCGCGAAAGGCCAGTGGCGCGGCGTGACTGGCGCTCACCAGGCGCGTGCCGGCCATCAGCGTCGGCAGCTCATCCAGTGCCAGCCATGCCATGGCGACGCGATAGCGAAAGGCATGCTGGCGCGGCGCGTGGCGACGGTGGCGCAGCGTGCCATAGCCGATGCGGCTGGCGGGCGCCTTCAATCGTCTGCCTCGCGCGCACCCAGTGCCTCGGCGACCCGCAGCGCACTCCATACGCCATCCTCGTGAAAGCCGTTGCGCCACCAGGCGCCACAGAAATGGGTGCGGCCCACCGCGCCGTCCTCCTTGGCCTGCGCGCCGGAAATCTGCGTGAAGCGCGGGTGGTCATAGGCATAACGGCCCAGTACCCGAGCGGGATCAATCGCGTCGCTGTCATTGAGCGTGATGCAGAAGGTCTCGCGGGGCGTGTGCTCGCGCTCATCAAGGCGTTGCAGGATGTTCATGTCATAGGTGACGCTGGCCCGCTGGGCGTCGTCGCGTCCATCGAGGCGGTAGTTCCAGCTCGCCCAGGCCGCCTTGCGCCTGGGCAGCAGCGAGGTGTCGGTATGCATCACCACCTCATTGCGCTGGGTCGTGATCGCCCCCAGCACCGCGCGCTCCTGCTCGCTGGCATCGCCGAGCAGCGCCAGTGCCTGCGGCGCATGACACGCCATCACCACCTGGTCGAAGCGTTCACGGCGGCCATCGGCATGCTCAAGCGTCACGCCGTCGGCGTCGCGCAGGACGCGGGTGATCTTGCTGTTGAGGCGAATGCGCTCGGCATAGCCTTCGGTCAGCGGCGGGATATAGGCGCGCGAGCCACCGACCAGCGTGAACCACTGTGGGCGGTCATTGACCGACAGCAGGCCGTGATGGCGGAAGAAGCGCACGAAGAACAGCAGCGGGAACTGCGCGATATCCGCGATGCTGGCGGACCAGATCGCCGCGCCCATCGGCAGCAGGTAATGCTCACGGAATACCTGCGAGTAGCCATTGGCAATCAGGTAGCTGCCCAGGGTCGCGCCCTCGGCGAGCTTGCCGTTGTCCAGATCGGCGGCAGCCTGCTTGTTGAAGCGCAGGATGTCGCGCAGCAGGCGATAGAAGCGCGGGCGCAGCAGATTGCGCTTCTGGGCGAACAGCGACAGCAGGGTATGGCCGTTGTACTCGAAGTCCTCGGCGGTGGTGTGCACCGAGAAGCTCATCTCGGTGGGCTGATAGGCCACGTCGAGACGTTCCAGCAGGCGCTGGAAATGCGGGTAGGTGCGGTCGTTGAAGACGATGAAGCCGGTGTCGATGGCCCAGTCGCTGCCATCGTCGCACTGCACATCCATGGTGGCGGTGTGGCCGCCCAGGCGCTCGGCTGATTCGAAGACATGCACTTCATGCTTGCGACTCAGGTAGTAGGCCGCTGACATGCCGCTGATGCCGCTGCCGATGACGGCAATGCGCTGGCGGGGTAGAGGCGCTGTCGCGTAGGTCGTTGTCGTGTTCATGCCACTCCAGAAGAAGAACGCACCATGTCGTCATGAGCAGAAGCGTTGCCGGGGTGTCGGCGCGGGCAGGTATTGTCGATCTTGCCTGCCGCGCACTCAGTCGCGGGTCATGCGTAGACCGATGCTGCGTCGCAAGGGGGCGGGCAGGATGCCCAGCAACTTGACCAGCAGCGTGAAGCGGCGCGGAAAATGGATGTCGAGCCGATGACGCGCGAGCCCCGCCACGATCGCCTCGACCGCCTGCTCGACAGTGACCTGCATCGGCATCGGGAAGTCATTGCGCTCGGTCAGCAGTGTCTTGACGAAGCCGGGGTGAATCACGCTGACATCGATGCCCTGGTTGTCGAGGTCCAGTCGCAGCGACTCCAGGAAGTAGCTCACCGCGGCCTTGGAGGCGCCATACGCCTCCGCACGTGGCAACGGCAGGTAGGCCGAGGCACTGGAGACCGCTGCCAGCTGCGGCCGCTCACCGCCGTCTGCCGCTGCCATGCGCAGCAGCGGCAAGGCGCTTTCGATCACATCCACGGCGGCCTGGAAATTGGTCGCGAACACGCGGTGGACCAGGTCTGCCTCGAATTCCCGTGCATCCAGATATTCGCAGGTGCCAGCGTTGAGCAGTGCAAGGTCGAGTCCACCAAAGCTGGCCTCTATCTGGCTGGCCGCCGCGCGGATGGCCTCACGGTCGGTGAGGTCGAGGGTCACGACCAGCGCTTCCCCGGGGCCTTGCTCGGCATCGGCTGCGATGGCCTCCAGCTTGTCGGCGGAGCGCGCGCTGAGGGCGACCCGGTGGCCATCCGCCAGCAGCCGGCGTGCCAGACCTTCGCCGATGCCGGAGCTGGCGCCGGTCAGCCAGATGCGTTTGCGAGCCTTTGCGGTCGTCGATGCGGTCGTCGATGCGGTCGTCGATGTGGTGCTCGAACCATGACTGGCCATTTCCCCTCCTTGGCATGTATGTGTCTGGCGTGCCTGACTGTGTCTGTGTGCCTGCGCCTTGCCTGCCTGGCCAGGGAACCTTGCTGGCACTGACTCAGAGAACGCCGGGCGTGTCCGTATGGATGTCGCCAGGGCTCAACCCTCTTGCTGCTCAGTCCATGCGACGTTTCAGCAGGCCGATCACGTTGCGCAGTACGGGCACCTGCTCGTAGAGCAGCTCACCGGCATCGAAGAAATCACGGTGCTGGATGACCTTTCCGTCTCGGAACTCGAGGCGTGAGGCGCCCTGCACGCTGATGTCCTTGCCCCCGTTCAGACGGGGATGGCGATAGGTCATCGTCCAGCTGAGCCAGGCAAGTCCCTGTTCATTGCCTTCATCCGCAGGGCCGGCGGCTTGCGCTTGCATCGGCCCCAGCGGGTGATGAAAGACGAAGTCGATGGCGGCGACATTCATGTACAACCCTGAGAAATAGGCGTTGAGTGCCGTCAGGCCGCGGACTTCATGCAGGGGGTCGCGAAAGACGATATCGTCACTGTAGACTGATTTGAGCAGCTCTGTAGAGGTTTTGTCCAGCTTTTCGTAAAGACGACATACCCGAGTCAGGGCCGGGCTCATCTCGTCGGGTAGCGATTGCATGGCAATGCTCCTGAAGGGGCGGGAGACAAGAGCGGCCTGCTGAAGATCAACAGGCCGCTTGAGGGGTCATTCGCTTTTTGACAGCGCCTTGAAGGTATCCAGCGCCCGCTGGCGGGCGGCCTTGTGGTCGACGATCGGTCGTGGATAGCCCGTCTGTTGGCAGTCATCCGCACTGGGCTGGTGGCGCCGCTTGGCCGGCAGCTCGGCCAGCTCCGGCACCATGCTCGCGATGAACTCGCCGTCCTTGTCGAAGCGCTGGCCCTGGGTGGTCGGATTGAAGATGCGGAAATAGGGCGCGGCGTCGGTGCCGGTGGAGGCCGCCCATTGCCAGCCACCATTGTTGGCGCCCAGCTCACCATCGACGAGATGGGTCATGAAGAAGGCCTCGCCGCGCCGCCAGTCGATCAGCAGGTGCTTGGTGAGGAACATCGCCGTCACCATGCGCAGGCGATTGTGCATCCAGCCGGTCTGCACCAGCTGACGCATGGCGGCATCGACGATGGGGTAGCCGGTGCGGCCCTCGCACCAGGCGGCGAAGCCTGCGTCGTCATCGCGCCACTGCAGGGCCTCGGTGTGGCGCTGGAAGGGGCGGTGACGATTGACGCGCGGGAAGCCGACCAGGATGTGCTGGTAGAACTCACGCCAGATCAGCTCGTTGACCCAGCTGGTCAGGCCGACATCGCCATCGGCGAGGCTGCCGTTCTCTGCCAGTACGGCGGCGTAGCATTGGCGGGCCGAGATCATGCCCAGCGCCAGATAGGGCGAGAGCTCGCTGGTGCCACGGGTGGCGGGAATATCGCGCTGCTCGTGGTAGCGGCGCGCGCGGAAGGTCAGAAAGCGTTCCAGCCGCTCCTGCGCGGCCTCTTCGCCGGCCGGCCACAGCTCGGCGTCCAGCGCTGTCGCCGGCTCGCCCTTGAGCGTCTCGGGCAGTGGCGGGATGGCATCGCCGTGGATCTCGCGCCCCTGGGCGTCACGGGGCGTGGCTTGCACTTCAGGTGCCTCGTTCAGCGCCAGACGGCGGGAATCGACTTCCTTGTGCCAGCGCTTGGAGAAGGGCGTAAAGACGCCGTAGTAATCGCCCTTGCCGGTCAGCAGCTCGCCGGGCGTGAAGGCCAGCATGTCGGTGTAGCGATGCAGGCGGACGTCGCTCTCGGCAAGGCGCTCGCGCACGCGCCTGTCGCGTTCACGCTCATTGACGGCATATTCGTCATTGAAGTGCAGAGCCTGGGCACCCAGCTGATCGCACAGCGCGGCCAGCGCCTCGGGCACCTCGGCGAAGGTGTCGCAGTCGAGCACCTTGAGCGGGATGTGATAGCCGGCGAGCGCCTGTTGCAGGACATGCAGGCCGCGGCGCAGGAAGTCGAGCTTGTTGGCGCCGTGGCCGTGCTCGACCCACTGCGCCAGGCAGGGGGCGACGACGGCCACGACCGGGCCGCGTGCGGCAGCCTGCGAGAGAGCAGTGTTGTCGTGTACGCGCAGATCACTGCGCAGCCAGACCAGCTGCAGGGGAGCCCCCGCTGGTGCGGAGGCGGGGGAAGAGGCGGATGGTGAGTCAGATGACATCGGGGCTCCTTGGCGATCGGTGAAACCAATGCCGAGCAGGAGCCTGCGATCAACGTGCCATCAAGGACCTCAGGCGAGCGACCGCCTGAATCGGGTCGGCCCCCAGGCCTTCAATGGGCCCGTCTACCAGCTCCTGCTGGCGAATCTGGGCGGCCGGGCCAGCGATGGCCAGCGGCACGCTCAATTGTTCTGCGACCCGCGGCAACTGACGGCGCATGACATCCGAGCGCTCGGCCTGGGTGCCGACCAGCACCACGGCCTGTGCCTGCAGGCGCTCTGCGGCCAGCGGCAGCTCCGCCAACGGCAGTGGGCCATCCAGCAGGCTGACGTGATAGCCGGCGTCGCTGGCGACCAGCGCGAACAGCAGCAGCCAGCTCAGGCCCGGTTCTTCCGGCAGGCGAGTCAGCGTGATGTGCGGGGCGTGACGCTCCTGATTGGCAAACACCAGCCGGGCACCGATGCGCGAACGCAGGAAGCTCTCGAAGAAGCACTGGGCCAGGCGGGTGCCGAAGGTGGCGGTACCGCGCTCCTCGAGCTGCTCGAGCAGCGGACGCCACAGGCGCTCGACCACGCTGCTGACCGGGTACAGCGCCAGACTCTGGTTGTACAGCTCGGCCAGGCGCGCCTCGTCCTGGGCGTCGATGGCGGCCAGTGCCAGCTGCTGCTGGCCACTCCAGCTGCCTTCGTCCGGCATCGGCGTGCTTTCCGGCTGCGGCTGGTCGAGCAGCTCGCGTACCTGGCTGACAGGTACTCCGCGGTTGAGCCACTGCAGGATGTGTTCGATCCGCTCGATGTCCTCGCGGGCATACAGGCGATGCCCCTTGGGCGTCCGGCGGGGCTCGATCAGTCCGTAGCGGCGTTCCCAGGCTCTCAGCGTGACCGAATTGACGCCGGTCAGGCGAGAGACTTCGCGGATCGGAAACAGCGGCGAACTGGCAGTTTCCGTGGCCTTGTCAGTCATGAATGGTGTTACCTCTGGCGGTGACGAGGCATCCCGGGTGAAGCACAGGTGAGGACGACACACAGGGTAAAGTTGAAGTGTCGTCACTTGGGGCGCTGTGGGATACCGGCAATGCATCTTGTGCACTAGCTGTACATGTGGGCATCAGGATGGCGCAGCCGCCAGAGCCTGACAAGAGGCAAGCTGCGTCGCATCCCCGGTGCGCATGTTTTGAAGGTGCATCGCAGCGCCTTTGACGCCGAAGGTCCCGTCATGAAATCGGCCGTCTAGGCGTTGTCCTGTTGCTCCACAATCTGGATCAAGGCCTCGACAAAGGCCGGATGTGCACCCACCGGGTCAAGCAGACTGATGGGGCAGTCGGGGTGCTGGCGCTGCGAGTCTTCCAGCATGGCGGGCACGTCCTCGCGCAGATGACGGCCGGCCGCGAAGAACAGCGGCAGGATGTCGATACGCGCGGCACCGTCTGCCGCCAGGGCATCGATGGTGTCGGTCAGCAGCGGATCGCACAGCTCCATATAGGCCAGGCGCGTCGGGCGCTTGAGGCGGGAAGCCAGCGTGGCTTCCAGTGCCTCGAAGGGCTCGCGCCAGCGCGGGTCACGTGACCCATGGGCCAAAAGAATCAAGGCGTTGTCGTGATCAGTGGACGTAGTCATGCAGCTATCCTGTGGGCGATGAGGGTCGAGGCAGCGTATCAGCTGTCGGCGAGGGTGTTGAGCAGCTGTTCGGCTACCTCGTGTCCTGACAGCCAGGCGTCCTCGACGCGCGGGCCACGCAGGGCGTCTCCGGCCAGCCATAGCCCGGATCTCTCCTGGCCGCAGACATTGTGGACATGAACATTCTGGCCATAGCCCTTCTGGTCATAGCCATTGTGGCCGGCTGCCGCTGAGGTCTGCGGCAGCGTCTGGGTCGGGTGGGCGTAACGCCAGCGATGCGCCGCAAGGGTGACCTTGCCCTGGCTCCAGCCCGGCGCCAGCTCGCGGAGCTCGGGCAGTGCCTCGAAGGCCTGCCACAGCAAGGTCGCGACTTCCTGTGGCGACTTCTCGAGATTCGCTCGGCTCCAGCCGGCGGTCGCCAGCAGGCTCAGGGTCTCCCGGGCATGCGTCGGTGCCTGGCGGCCGGGACGCGAATGCTGGCGCATCACGCAGCGCAGCGGACCATCATCACCGCGACTGACCAGCAACCCTTGCCAGTCAGCGTCGCCCCCCAGCGCGGGTAGTGGCGTCTCCAGAGTGGCCATCAGTGTCCAGGTCGGCGCCATCTCCACCTGCGCCAGCGCCTCACTCAGGGCCGGGGCCAGCGACTCCTCGGCGAGCGCCGCCCCCTGGGCGTCGGTGCCGGCCGTGCTCAGCAGGGCGCGTGCCTGCGGCGCCGGTGCGCTGATCATCACGTGATCGAAGGGGCCGTGCTGATCACCGTCGCTATCCTCGAGCCGCCAGCGCTTGCCTGGCGCCGTGGCATCGCCCGCGATCAGGCGCGTGATGCGCGTTGCGCTGTGCAGACTGGCGTGGGCCGGCAGCTGTTCACTGAGGTGGCGGCTCAGGGCGCTCATGCGCGGACTGGCCACGTAGCGGGTGGAATCATCGTGCAGCCGCTGCCATTGGCTCTCGTCAGATGCCGACTTGCCGAGGCTCAACAGTCTCTCATCCCAAGTTGCGACGACGCCTGCGGCCCGCCACTGCTCGAGCGCGGACTGGAAGCGTGGATCACGCGCCGTGAAGTATTGCGCGCCGATGTCGATGGGGCCTTCGCTCGTGCGGCGACTGGCCAGGCGTCCGCCGGGGCCGCGTGCCTTCTCGAATATCGTCACCGCATGGCCCTGTGCGGCCAGTCGGGTGGCGGCGGACAATCCGGCGATACCGGCACCGATGATGGCGATGGACGATACTGGCATCTGGAGGCGACTCCTGCGCGGGCGGTGTTCAGGGGGTACGGGTCGTCATGTGACCCGACAGCAGATACGCTAAAGTTAACTTCTTGCGCATAATTGTACAATATAAGTATAGATTTATGGCGGAAGTCGGCACACTCGATGCTTCATCGCCGAGGAGGGCAACATGCGAATATTGATAACAGGTGCAACGGGGTTCGTCGGCCAGGCGCTGTGTCAGTCACTGGCCGCTGCGGGCCACTCGCTGGCGGTCGTATCGCGCCGCCCGGAGCGTGCTGAGCGCCAGTTTGCCGACCTGGGGCTGACGGTGGTCGCGGCGGATTCGTCACTGGCCTTCAAGGATTGGCAGCCTGAGGGCATCGTCAATCTGGCGGGGGAGTCGATAGCCGGGCGGCGTTGGAGCGAGGATCACAAGCGTGAGCTGCGCCGTTCGCGGCTGGAGACCACCGAGCATCTGGTGATGCTGTGTCAGCAGCTGGCCGCCGAAGGCCATGCGCCGCAGGTGATGGTGTCCGGCTCGGCGATGGGCTATTACGGCGCACAGCCCAGGGCGGGCGAGCCGGACGATGTCGAGATCGACGAGCAGGCGACGCCCCACGACGATTTCAATCATCGCCTGTGTCGCGACTGGGAAGCGGCCGCCATGCCCGTCACCGAATACGGCGTGCGGCTGGCCATCATCCGCACTGGCCTGGTGATGGAGGCCGATGGCGGCACACTGGCCAAGCTGCTGACGCCCTTCAAGCTCGGGCTCGGGGGGCGGCTGGGCGATGGGCGCCATTACATGCCGTGGATCCACCGCCACGACATGATTCGCATCATCGAGCGTCTGCTGGCGGATGACAGTCTCAGCGGTGCCTTCAATGCCAGCGCGCCGCACCCGGTCACCAACATGGGCTTCACCCACGCTCTGGCTCGCGGTCTGGGGCGTCCGGCGATCCTGCCGCTGCCGGCCAAGGCGCTTGAGCTGGGGCTGGGGGAGATGAGCACCCTGCTGCTGGAAGGCGCCCGCATGGTGCCGGCGCGTCTGCTGGCTGCCGGCTTCACCTTCGACTACCCGACCCTCGACGTGGCCTTCGCCGATATCCTGTCACGCAAGTGAGCCTTGGCAGCAAGGCGATGCTAGAAGGGCAGCGGCGCTTCCAGCACCAGTGGCGGTGACTCGCTGTCGCTGGCTGGCGGAATCACCAGGCGCGCCGCATGCAGTAACAGGCGCGGGCTGGCATTCAGAGCCGCCCCGCGCGCATAGAAGCCATCGCCGATGATCGGATGGCCGAGCGCCAGCATATGCAGGCGTAGCTGGTGTGAGCGCCCGGTATGCGGTATCAGCGCTACACGACTGGCGGCGAGGGGCTGAGGCGTACCATCCGGGCGCTGGCCCTCGAGCGTCAGACGCTGCTCGACCCGATAATGCGTCAGTGCCGACTTGCCATGCGTGAAGTCGACGATCTGACGCGGGCGGCGTGGCCAGTCACAGCGCAGCGGCAGGGCGATGCTGCCCTCGGCGGGCGTGAGATGCCCTGCCACCACGGCCAGGTAGCGTTTCTCGATGGTGCGCGACTGGAAGAGCCGTGACAGCCGCCGCTGGCCCTCGACGTTGCGCGCCACCAGCAGCACCCCGGAGGTCGCCACATCCAGACGGTGCACGGCGCGGGTATCGTCGCTCAGCTGGCACAGGCGCGAATGGACACTGTCGAAGCGCGAAGGATCACGCCCCGGCACCGAGGGCAGCTCGGCCGGCTTGTCGATGGCCCACCAATCATCGCCTGCGGCCAGCAGCGACAGCCCCACCTTCGCGACACGCTCGCCTTCCTCGGTCAGGCGTTCTCCCTGCCAGCTCTGCCCTGAGGCTGCCTCGTCGCTCTCTGGATATGATCTCGCCATGAGGGTGCTCTGTAGTAATGAAGCGATAGGATGAAACGCAAGTGATGAAGCGTAAGTGACGGACCGCGAGTCGTGGCACGCAAGCGATGGCATCGTCGCGGCCGCTGGTCGATCTGGCAAGTCCAGCGGGCTATTGTCGCTGGCGCACACGGCAAAACGCCCCACCTGCCGATGGCAGGTGGGGCGTTTCAGGTTCATCACTGACGCCTGCGGTCAGCTCAACGCTCGTGGGCATCCACGGTGACGATGACGCGCACGCTGTCCAGACGCAGACGGGTGGTCTCGATGGCGCCATCCAGCGCGGCACGCTCCTGACGCAGCGCTTCGAGCTCTTCCTCGCGCACGGCCGGGTTGTGGCTGGCCAAGGCTTCCAGGCGCGCCAGTTCGGCACTGAGCTGCTCGCGCATCTGCTGCTGGGCCTGCTCGACGATGGTCGGCAGTTCGCGCTCGGCTTCCTGCTCGGCATCGCTCATCAGCTTGCGCAGCGTGGCGTGGCTCTGCTTGATCAGGTCACGCGCGACCGCCTTCTTGACTGGCTTGAGGTTCTTGGCCAGTCCGCCGAAGGACACCTTGTCGGACAGGTTGCTGCCGGTTTCATCCAGCAGGACACGGATGGCGGTCGGCGGCAGGAAGCGGCCCAGACGCAGGCCGCGCGGCGCGGTGGATTGGGTGCGGAACACCACTTCCGTCATCAGGCGGCCACCGGGAATCGCCGGGTGCTTGAGCAGCGCCAGCGCGGTGTTGCCCATCGAGCCGTCCAGGATGCGGACCAGCATCTCGCGTACCAGCGGGTGCTCCCACGACAGATGCTGCACGTCTTCGCGTGACAGCGCGGTGGTGCGGTCGCTGGTGACGCTGAAGCCTTCCTCGCCCTTCACCAGCCCCGGCAGACCGTCGAGCATGTGCGGGCCCGGTGCCAGATAGGTGATGCCGTCGCCGAGGTCCCGGCTCTCGATGCCGAAGATGTCGAAGGCGCGCTCCAGATAGCCGGGCAGCGCCTTGTCATTGTCCAGCGTCTCGATGGCGGCTATGACTTCCTCGGCGCGCTCGTGACGGCAGGCATTGAGTTCCAGCAGGCGGTTGCGGCCGGACTGACGCTCTTCCTGCAGGGCGTCGAAGCGCTCGCGGGTCTGCTCGATGATGCTGTCGATCTCTTCGCTGTCGAGCAGGGCTTCTTCCAGCTCGTCGCCGAACTGGGCGTAGAGCTCGCTGCCGATGCCGTGCGGCGCGCTGAAGGCGTCCATGCCGTCACGGTACCAGCGCAGCAGCTGGGCGCCCGGCGAGCCTTCGAAGACCGGTACGTGGATCTCGATCGGGAACTGCTGACCGATGCGATCCAGACGCCCGATGCGCTGTTCGAGCTGGTCCGGGTGTACCGGCAGGTCGAACATCACCAGGTGGTGACAGAACTGGAAGTTGCGACCTTCCGAGCCGATTTCCGAGCACACCAGCAGCTGCACGCCTTCCTCTTCGGAGGCGAAGGCCGCGGCGGCACGGTCGCGCTCGACCAGGCTCATGCCCTCATGGAAGACCGGCGCATGCACGCCGCCCAGCACGCGTAGGCCTTCGGACAGCTCACGCGCGGTATCGGCGGTATGGCAGATCACCAGCGCCTTCTCGTTGCCGAGGTCGGTCAGGGTTTCCAGCAGCCACATGACGCGCGGGTCGATCTGCCACCAGGGTTCCGCGTTCATGCGGTCATCGGGCAGGGCGCGATACATCTCGTCGAGGAACAGCACCACCTCGGGGTGGTTCATGCCGGTCTCGATCAGCAGATCATCGAGATAGTCCTCGTCACGCTCCAGCTTGCGCACCACGCGACGGTAGGAGGAGGGCAGCTCAAGCTCGTGGACGTGCAGACGACGCTCGGGGAAGCCGGCGACATGGGTGCGTGAGTTGCGGAACATCACGCGGCCGGTGCCGTGGCGATCAAGCAGCTGGTCGCGCAGCTGGCGACGCGCGCTGTCGCGCTGGGCATCGTCAGCATCGCTGTCCATCAGGGTGTCGAGCAGGGCGTGGCTGTCGCTGTCATCCAGCACGCTGGCGAGGCTGTCGAGACCGGATTGATCGGCGGGCAGTGCTTCCAGGGCGTCGATGGCGCTGGCGACGGCCACATAGCCCTGTTCCTCGGCCTTGAAGCGCTCGATGTCGTGATAGCGCTCCGGGTCGAGCAGACGCAGGCGCGCGAAGTGGCTCTCGAGCCCCATCTGCTCCGGTGTGGCGGTCAGCAGCAGCACACCGGCGGTCTGGCGAGCGAGGGATTCGACACAGGCGTAACCCGGGCCGACCTTGTCTTCGCTCCAGTCGAGGTGGTGGGCCTCATCGACGATCAGCATGTCCCAATCGCAGGCGGCAGCCTGGACCTGACGCGACGGGTTGGCGAACAGCCAGTCCTGGCTGGCCAGAATGATCTGGTTGCCTTCGAAGGGATTGCGCGTTCCGTAGGCCTTGCACTGCTCCTCGTCGAGCAGCGAGACATCCAGCGCGAAGCGGCGCAGCATCTCGACCAGCCACTGGTGGGTCAGGCTCGCCGGTACCAGGATCAGCGCTCGGCTGGCGCGGCCGCTGAGCAGCAGGCGGTGCAGGATCAGGCCGGCTTCGATGGTCTTGCCGAGGCCGACTTCATCGGCCAGCAGTACGCGCGGTGCGTGACGGCGCGAGACTTCATCGGCGATGTAGAGCTGGTGCGGCACCAGATCGACCTTGGGGCCGGACAGGCCCAGCGCCGGGCTCTGCTCGACACGATGGAAGTGGCGCAGGGTGCGGTAGCGCAGGTCGAACCAGTCATTGCGGTCGACCTGGCCAGTCAGCAGGCGATCACGTGCCTGATTGAACTGCATCTTGTCGTTTAGGCGGGCTTCGGGAAGCTCGATGAGCTCGCCGGCATGCTCGCCGCTGCGCTCACAGATGTAGACGATCTGGCCGCGCACTTCCTTGAAGTCATCGACGATCAGCCATTCGCCATCGTCGGACTGGATGCGGTCGCCATTGCCGAAGGCCACCCGGGTAAGGGGCGCTTCGCGCAGACTGTAGGTGCGGGTTTCTTCGCTGGCGGAAAAGAGCACGGTGACGGTACGGAAGTCGACATTGAGGATGGTGCCAAGGCCGAGATCAGCCTCGCCGTCACTGATCCAGCGCTGACCGGAAATGAAGTCGCTCATGAAGCCTCGGGGTAGGACAAAGACGGGAATCGGGAATACAGGGGCGCGGTATCTTACCGGATCAGACGCCGTGGCTTAAGCGCCTTTTCTTGCGGCGAGCGTCTTTGTCGCACCGAGCGAGGCCAGCGGCGTGTCGCACTATGGTCCTGACGCCGGTAGCAGGGCGTCCAGCTGGGCGCGGCTCAGCTCGCCGACATGACGCTCGATCAGCTGTCCGTCGCCATCGAAGACGAGGGTCGCGGGCAGTCCCTGAGCCTCGGCCAGCGCCATCAGTTGCATGGCGGGGTCGAGCAGCGCGTACTCGAGCGTCAGCTGTTCGCTTTTCAGAAAGCGGGTCACCGCCAGTGCCTGCTCGCCCTGATTGGCGAGTACCACGGTGACGCCGGGTCTCTGATCAGCCTCTGCCAGCAGTGGCATCTCGCGCCGGCAGGGCGGGCACCAGGTGGCCCACAGATTGACGATCACGCGCTCGTCCTGGATGTCATTCAGCGCCACGGGGCGGCGGTCCAGATGATTGAGGGTAATGGCAGGCATCGCCTCGATGGCGGAGTCGTTGCCCAGCGGATCGAGTTGCTTGAGGCCGAGGAAGGCGGTCAGGCCCAGGGTCAGGCTGCCCAGCGCGATGACCTGGCGAATCGCGCCATGCCGGCGCAGCAGCCACAGGCTGGCCAGGGTCGCGGCCAGCATGCCGCCGAGCAGGTGGTAGCCCGGTTGCCACAGCTTGAGGATATCCAGCGGTGCCTGCTGATAACTTGTCCAATGCAGCGCGACATGAGTGAGGCGCGCGCCGATCACCCAGCTGACCAGCATGCGATTGAACCAGCGCGAGGGGCTCAGCGGGGGAGAATCGTGAGCGGGCGCGGTCGTGCCCCTGGCGTGCATGCGTGCCAGCAGACGAATCAGCAGCGAGAACTCGATCAGCATCACCAGGGCTGCCACGAAGGCATAGAGGCGTTCGACGGAAATCAGGGCAGGGCCCAGGGCGATGGCGTCCATGCGGTTATCCTCTGGCAGTGTCCGGGGGAGCGTTCAGGGCAGCAATACCTGTCGGCCTGTATGTGGCAAGTGCTCGGCAGGCGCTCGGCAGGCGCTGCAGTCGCGAGGCTCGAGTATGCGATAATCGACGGACTTCGACATCCACGCCTCGCGCGCTGAGCATTGCTCTGCCGCCGAGGACGCTGCAAGGATATCCCCATGCTGTCACATCATTATGACCGTAGCCGTGCGATTGCCGTTGCCAGTCAGGCCAGCGGCCTGATCGCCATCGTCGCGCTGGAGACCTGGCTTGGCGATGCCGCCCGCCCTTGGCAGGGGCTGGTATTCGCCCTGATGCTGGCCTTCGGTCTCGGCCTTGCCCTGCGCAGTTACTACCTCAAGCAAAAGGCCCGCCGCGACCGTGAACGTGCTGGTCGCGAGCGGGCCCGCAAGGCGAGTGACAGCTGGATGTCCGACTGACACAGCGCTCGATATGGCTCAGTGCGCGTTATGAGTCAGTAACTCTGCAGGCGGTAGCCGTCGCGCTCCATGCAGTATTTCAGCAGTGTCTGCTTCTCGTTGGCGGACTTGTCGGTCAGGCCAAGCTCGTACTGGCAGCCCGCATAGGTATTGTGGGCTTGTGTGCTGTTGGCACCTGGCTTTTCCCATTGGGCGCGCGGGCTGGCGCAGGCGGAGAGCAGCGAGGTCAGCAGCAGGGACAGCAAGGCAAGACGCAGTGTGTGCATGGGGCATCCTGAGGGATGTAGCGCGTTGGGAAGTGCGTCGCAGGCGCGAGCAAGCAGAAGGAAGCTTGTGAGGCAGGAAAAACCTTCCAGCATCAAAAAAGCCGCTGATCAGTGATCAGCGGCTTTTTCATATATCTGGTCGGAGTAGCAGGATTCGAACCTACGACCTCTGCCTCCCGAAGGCAGCGCTCTACCAAGCTGAGCTATACTCCGATGCGTCGTGAGCTTGTCTCGACGGAGGTGAATTATACGCAGGCAGCTTTGCTTTGCAAGCCCTTGAGGTCAAAAAGTTTTATCTGAGTCTCAAGGGGCAATTCCGCTGTCGAGAAGCGCGCTTCTCTTTACCTCGTCCTGCCGGCGCTTCTCGCCACGTTGGCGGCGGTTTTCTGCTGTCATGATGGACTGACTGACCAGCTGACCGACGACCTGCCAGGCAGGCCATCACCATGCGGCGATCAGGCCTGGCGGCCGACGCTCAACAGCGCGATGTGCTCGAGGCTGTCGCGGAATTCGCTCTCCGGCAGTGCCTTGAGCTCGTTCAGGGCGTTGTCGGCCATCTCCTGGGCGCGGCTGCGGGTATAGTCGAGGCCGCCCGTGAGGCGCACCACTTCCAGTACCTCGTCGAGCTGCTCCAGCCCACCTTTCTCGATGGCGCCGCGCACCAGACTGGCCTGCGCCGGGCTGCCGACCTGCATGGCGCGAATCAACGGCAGGGTCGGCTTGCCTTCGGCCAGGTCATCACCGACGTTCTTGCCCATGGTCTCGGCATCGCCCTGATAGTCGAGCAGATCATCGATCAGCTGGAAGGCGAGGCCCAGGTAGCGGCCATAGTTCTGCAGCGCGCTGACCTGTGCCGGGGTGACGGTGTCGTCGGTTTCCCTGGCCAGAATCGCGCCGGCATGTGCGGCCGCCTCGAACAGCATGGCGGTCTTGCCGTGGATGGTCTCGAAGTAGGCGGCTTCATCAATGTCGGCATTGCCGATATTGGTCAGCTGCAGGACTTCGCCCTCGGCGATGGTGCAGGTGGCGGCGGAGAGAATCGCCATCACGTCCATCGAGCCGACTTCGACCATCATCTGGAAGGAGCGCGAATAGAGGAAGTCACCGACCAGCACCGAAGGCGCATTGCCCCAGGTGTCATTGGCGGTGGAGCGGCCACGCCGCAGGCTGGATTCATCCACGACATCATCGTGCAGCAGGGTCGAGGTGTGCATGAATTCGATCAGCGCGGCCAGATGAACGTGTTTCTCGCCTTGATAGCCCAGCGCGCGGGCTGCCAGCAGCACCAGCACCGGGCGCAGGCGTTTGCCACCACTCTGGATGATGTACTGACCGATGGTCTGGACCAGCGGCACGCGCGACTCGAGCTGCGCGAGGATGGTGCGGTCGACGGCGGCGAAGTCATCTGCCACTGCCGCGTGAAGGGTCGATGCGTCGGCTTGCATGAGATCGTCGTGCCCGTAGCGAGAGGTGAGGCCGCCGTGGCGTGCCGTTTGGCGGTAATGCTATGGGGCACCCCTATGGCCGTCAAGGCGTGCACCCGCGCAAGGACGCTGGCTGGCGGCCGATTGGTCGCGTAAACCTTGACATTGCTTGTCGGTCGCGGCACGTGGCGCTATAATACGCGGCCGTGACTCATCCCGCTCCCTGTCAGATGGCTCCAGAAGGGGCGCCACTCGCAGCAGGCCACCCAAGAGCACACCCTTGATGAGTCCGATGGAGAGAATCATGTACGCAGTTATCAAGAGCGGTGGCAAGCAGTACCGCGTTCAGGAAGGCCAGACCCTGAAGCTCGAGAAGCTTGAAGTCGCGACTGGCGAAGCTATCCAGTTTGACGAAGTCCTGATGGTCGCTGAAGGCGACGACATCAAGGTCGGCGCTCCGCTGGTTGAAGGTGCCAAGGTTTCTGCCGAGGTCGTGTCTCACGGCCGTGGCGACAAGGTCACCATCATCAAGTTCCGTCGCCGGAAGCACTCCATGCGTCGTGCGGGCCACCGTCAGTGGTTCACCGAAGTCAAGATCACTGGTATCTCTGCTTAATTGCAGCGCTACCCACCATAGGAGAATTATCCAATGGCACATAAGAAGGCGGCGGGCTCTACCCGCAACGGTCGCGATTCTGAATCCAAGCGCCTTGGTGTGAAGCTGTTCGGTGGCCAAGCGGCTATCGCCGGCAACATCATCGTGCGTCAGCGCGGCACCCGTTTCCACGCTGGTACTGGCGTCGGCATCGGCAAGGACCACACTCTCTTCGCGCTGGCCGACGGCCACGTGAAGTTCGAGACCAAGGGTCCGAAGAACCGCAAGTTCGTCAGCATCGTTTCTGCCTGAAACGTCTGACAGCTTACGCAGACTGCTCGATGCCCCGGTGTCGCATGGCAGTCTGCAAGGAAGCCCCGCTCAGGCGGGGCTTTTTTGTCGCATGACGGCCCGGGTCGTCGTCAGGAGAGAGCAGCATGCAGTTCCTTGATGAAGCGTCGATCATTGTAGAGGCCGGACGTGGCGGCAATGGTTGCCTGAGTTTTCGCCGTGAAAAATACGTGCCGCGCGGTGGCCCCGATGGGGGCGACGGCGGGCACGGCGGCAGTGTGTACCTGATCGGGGATGACTCGCTCAATACCCTGATCGACTTCAAGTTCCAGCGCTACTATCAGGCGGAGAGCGGCGATGCCGGTCAAGGCCGCCAGATGGCAGGCAAGGCGGGCGAGGATCTGATCGTCAAGGTGCCGGTCGGCACCACCGTGATCGACGAGGAAACCCTCGAGATCATCGGTGACGTGACGGAAATCGGTCAGCTGTTGCTGGTCGCGCAGGGCGGACGTCGTGGTCTGGGTAACATCCACTTCAAGTCCTCGACCAACCGCGCGCCGCGCCAGACCTCCAAGGGAACCTGGGGCGAGCGTCGCAACCTGCGCTTCGAGATGAAGGTGATGGCAGACGTCGGTCTGCTCGGCATGCCGAATGCCGGCAAGTCGACGCTGATCCGCGCCGTCTCCGCCGCCAAGCCCAAGGTCGCCAACTACCCGTTCACCACCCTGGTGCCGAACCTCGGTGTCGTGAAAATCGGTAGCCACCAGCACTTCGTGATGGCCGATATCCCCGGCCTGATCGAAGGCGCTGCTGACGGCGCTGGCCTGGGTCTGCGCTTCCTCAAGCACCTGACGCGTACGCGCCTGTTGCTGCACGTGGTGGATATTGCGCCCTTTGACGAGAGCGACCCGGCCTATGCGGTCGAGGCGATCCTCAAGGAGCTCAAGAACTTCTCCGCGGCACTGACGGAGCTGCCGCGCTGGCTGGTGATCAACAAGATCGACCTGCTGCCCGAGGACGATCGCGACGCGATGGTCAAGGACCTCGTCGAGCGCCTGGGCTGGGAAGGCGAGCTGTTCGTCGTCTCCGCGGCCAGCGGTATCGGCACTCAGGAGCTGGTGCAGGCCGCTCACCGCTGGCTGGGCGAGCAACGCCTGCAGCTGGCGGAAGATCCGGAAGCTGCCGAGGCGCATGCTGCCTTGCTGGCGCGCATGGAGAACGAGTCGCTGGAGCGCGCTGAAGAGCGCCTGACACGTCGCAAGCGCAAGAAGGATGACGAAGAAGAGGACGATGACGACTTCAATGACGACGATTACGACGTCGAAGTCGAATACGCGCCCTGAGGTCTCAGTTCGTCCGGTGGCTGTCCTGCGCGGCAGCCACTGAGTGACGAGCGACCCGCTTCGCGATTCACGCCCCGCCCCGAACCTCATGGTCTCGCGGCGGGGCGTTTTCGTTGTCGGGGCCGGCGAGGAGTGATGACAGCGGGCTGGCGGGAGCAGACAATGGCAAGCAGGGAGGCAGAGCCTGCCGGGCGAGGGATTACATGACAGGAGAGAGCGCGGTGTCGGAGCAGAAGGTGGCGGAAGTGGCGGAACTGGGCAGTCAATCGGGGCGCGAGGCCTTGGCCAATGCACGACGCGTGGTGGTCAAGATCGGCAGTGCGCTGCTGACCGATGACGGCCGCGGGCTGGATGATGCCGGTATCGGCCGTTGGGTCGATCAGATCGCGGCGCTGCACGCGCGGGGCGTCGAGGTGATCGTGGTGTCCTCCGGGGCGATCGCGGTCGGCATGTCGCGGCTGGGCTGGTCGGCTCGCCCCAGCGGCGTACATGAGCTGCAGGCGGCAGCGGCGGTCGGTCAGAATGGCCTGACCCAGTGCTATGAAGAGCATTTTCATCGTCATGGCCTGACCACGGCGCAGATTCTGCTGACCCACGATGACCTCTCCAACCGCAAGCGCTACCTGAATGCACGCTCGGCGCTGCGCACCCTGGTCGACCTGCGGGTGGTGCCGGTGATCAATGAGAACGACACCGTGGTCACCGACGAGATCCGTTTCGGCGACAACGACACCCTCGGCGCGCTGGTCGCCAACCTGCTCGAGGCCGATGCGCTGTTGCTGCTCACCGATCAGGAAGGCCTCTATGATGCCGACCCGCGTCATGACCCAGCGGCCAGCCTGATCGAGGAAGCCCAGGCCGATGACCCGATACTGGTCAAGGTGGCCGGCGGCGGTGGCGTGCTCGGACGTGGCGGCATGGCGACCAAGGTGCGCGCGGCGCGTCTGGCGGCGCGCAGTGGCGCATTGACCGTGATCGCCTCTGGTCGTCAGCCCGAGGTCATCACCCGGCTGGCTTCCGGTGAGCGCTTCGGCACGCTCCTCTTGCCGGAGCATGCGCCGATCGCGGCGCGCAAGCGCTGGATCGCGGGGCAGCTGCAGGTGCGCGGCACCCTGACGCTGGATGCCGGCGCCGTCAATGTGTTGACCACGCGTGGCTCCAGCCTGTTGCCGGTGGGCGTCAGGAAGATCGAGGGCGCCTTCAAGCGCGGTGACCTGGTGCAGTGCGTCGATGAATCCGGCCAGCGCATCGCCAAGGGCCTGGTGAATTACAGCGCCGAAGATGCCGGGCGGATTCTCGGCCTGCCCAGCCACCAGATCGAGGCCACGCTGGGCTATATCGAGGCGCCGGAACTGATCCACCGCGACAACCTCATCGTGCTGTAGCACCCATGAGGCCTGCTTCCTGGCTCTGTGCCTGGGGCCGGCGCAGGCAAGCTCAGACTGGCGATATGCGCTCGGGTCATGCTAGACTCTGCCGTCCTGTCGGGTGCTGGTCCGCCCCGATGGCGAAGGTTTGACGGGGCTTCCACGTCAAGTCGCTGATTTCTCGAAAGTCTTCACATCAGTGTCGAAAGGCGAGAGATGATCGGACTCGCTGTCGCGGTGCGACAACGTCTTCCAAATTCAAGTTCATGAGTACGCGCCTACGGGTGGACTCATAAGGAGCATCAAAGTGGCAAATTCCAAGCAAGCACGTAAGCGCGCTCGTCAGGCTGAAGTTCGTCGTCAGCACAACTCCGCACAGCGTTCCGCCGTGCGTACCAGCATCAAGAACGTGCTGAAGACCGTCAAGACTGGCGATCACGCTGCTTCCATGGCCGCTTTCAATGTCGCGCAGAAGGTCCTCGACCGTTACGCCGACAAGGACATTCTGTCCAAGAAGAAGGCCGCTCGTCTGAAGAGCCGTCTGAACACTCGCGTCAAGGCACTGGCTGTCTAAGACGTGTGAGTGTGAAAAAACCGGCTTCGGCCGGTTTTTTTGTGTCTGTCTGTCGAGTGGATGACATCGGTGTCAGGTCAGGGAAGCGAGAGGGGTGTCAGGGTGAGCAAGCCGCAGGATGAGTCGCCCGCAGGCGAAAAGGAAGTCAGGGGAGAAGACGGCAAGGCCGAGGCCGCCGCGCAGTCCGCTTCACAGGCGAGTGCCCAGGGCGAGACCCGCTCGGGCGATAGCCTGCCGGTGCGGGGTGGTCTGTTGCGCTCCGGGTTGATCGTCAGCGTGATGACGATGCTGTCGCGCGTGCTGGGCCTGGCGCGCGATGTGACCATCGCATCCCTGCTGGGCGCCGGCAGCGGGGCGGACGCCTTCTTCGTCGCCTTCAAGATCCCCAACTTCATGCGCCGCCTGTTTGCCGAGGGTGCCTTCAACCAGGCCTTCATTCCGGTGCTGTCGGAGTATGCGACTCGCCGGACGCGGGAAGAGGTCCGCGAGTTGCTGGACGCCGTCAGTGGCAGTCTTGGTGTCATACTCGCGTTGATCACCGCGCTTGCGATGCTGTGCGCACCCTGGCTGGTGTGGGTCTTCGCGCCCGGGTTCGGTGACGATGCCGGCAAGCTGGCGCTGACCGGCGACATGCTGCGCCTGACCTTCCCGTATCTGCTGCTGATCTCGCTGACCGCCTTCGCAGGCAGCGTGCTCAATACCTGGAATCGCTTTGCGGTGCCGGCCATCACGCCGGTGCTGCTCAACCTGAGTCTGATCGGCGCGGCGCTGTTGCTGGCCCCTCGCTTCGAGACACCCGCCATGGCGCTGGCCTGGGGCGTGTTGATCGCAGGTGGCGTGCAGCTGCTGTTCCAGGTGCCGTTCCTGCTGCGGCTTGGCCTGATGCCCAAGCCGTGGCCGAATTTCGCCCATGAAGGCGTGCGTCGCATCCTCAGGTTGATGACCCCGGCGCTGTTCGGTGTCTCGGTCTCACAGATCAACTTGCTGCTGGATACCGTGCTGGCCTCGTTTCTGGTCACCGGCAGCGTGTCGTGGCTCTATTACTCCGACCGTCTGGTCGAGTTGCCGCTGGGCATCATCGGCATCGCCATCGGGACGGTGATCCTGCCGGCGCTCTCCAAGCGCCACGCCGAGCAATCACTGGAGCACTTCCAGAAGATGCTCGACTGGGCGCTGCGCTCGGTACTGTTGATCGGTGTGCCGGCGGCATTGGCGCTCGGCGTGCTGGCCGAACCGCTGCTGATCACGCTGTTCCACTACGGCGCGATGACTGACAACGATGTGGTGATGTCGGCCCAGAGCCTGCGTGCCTACAGCTTCGGTCTGCTGGCCTTCATGTTGATCAAGGTGCTGGCGCCGGGCTTCTATGCGCGTCAGGACACGAAAACGCCGGTCAAGATCGGTATCATCGCGATGGTCGCCAACATGGCCTTCAACCTGGCGCTGATCGTGCCGCTGGCGCATGCCGGGCTCGCGCTGGCCACGGCGCTGTCGGCCTTCCTCAATGCGGGTCTGCTGGCACGCGGCCTGTATCGTGACGGCGTGCTGCGCTTCCAGCCCGGCTGGGGACGCTATTCCCTGACGCTGATCGGCGGTTGTGCCCTGATGGGCGGCGGCCTGATGTGGCTGTCGCCGGACTGGACCACCTGGCTTGGTTGGGGCCTGTGGGAGCGCTGTGCGATGATGGGAGCGCTGGTCGTCGGCGGTGTACTGGCCTATGCGGTGTGGTTGGGGCTGTGCGGTGTCCGCCCGCGCCATTTCCGCATGCAGAGCTGAGTCTGCTGCCCGGGTGCCACGCAGGTTGGTGCCCTCGGTTCCAGCTGTTTTCTCCCTAGCGGGGCAACGGTGGCTGTCAGCGCCGTGCCCCTTCGCTATAATCGACCACTTTCGGCGGCTTGTGTGATGCACGCATGGACTTGATCAGAGGACTCCACAATCTCGCCCGCCTGCGCAAGCAGGATGGCAGTCGCGGCTGTGTGGCCACCATCGGCAATTTCGATGGCGTGCATCTCGGCCACCAGGCGATTCTGGAGCAACTTCGCGAGCGCGCGGCGGCCTATGGCCTGCCCGCCACGGTGGTGGTGTTCGAGCCGCAGCCGCGTGAGTTCTTCGCGGGTGACAAGGCGCCGCCGCGGCTGACGCGTCTGGCGGACAAGGTGCGTCTGCTGGGCAGCCATGGCGCCGAGCGCGTACTGTGTCTGCCCTTCAATGAGACGCTACGCTCGCTGTCGGCACGTGAGTTCATCGAGCAGGTGCTGATCGATGGGCTCGGTGTGCGTCATCTGGTGGTCGGTGACGACTTCCGCTTCGGCTGCGATCGCGCCGGAGACTTCGCGCTGCTGGAACGCATCGGCGCCGCCGAAGGCTTCGCGGTGGAGCATACCCGCACCTTCGAGATCGCCGGTGAGCGTGTTTCCAGCACCCGCGTGCGTGAGGTGCTGGCCGCAGGCGACATGGCGCTGGCCGCCCGGCTGCTGGGGCGTGCCCACCACTGGCAGGGACGCGTGGTCGCGGACCGCCAGCTGGGTCGCACGCTGGGCGTGCCGACCGCCAACCTGCCGCTGCCGAATGCGCCGCTGGCAGTCTCCGGCGTCTACGCGGTAATGGCGCACCTTGCCGACGGCCGCGACTGTCCGGCGGTGGCCAACATCGGCTGGCGCCCGACGGTCGGCACGCCGCGGCCGGTGCTCGAGGTCCATCTGCTGGACTTCGCGGAAGACCTCTATGGCCAGCCGATGCGCGTCAGCTTCTGCGCCTTCCTGCGCGGTGAACAGCGCTTCGATGGCCTGGAAGCCCTCAAGGCCGCCATCTACGCCGACATCGCCCTCGCGAAGCGCTTCTTCGCGCTGGCCACGGGCGAGACGCCTGCCAGTGATGAGCAGGCGTTGCTCGATTGCATGACCTCGATGGCTGACCTGCCGCTGGCCAGCCGTCCGCTGAGCGCACTGATGACGGATGCGCCGACGGCACCCTTACATGGCACTGCTGAGGTGTCTGATTCCACAGCTCGGGAAGCCCAGGCTTCCCGCCCCCACGACGGCTGACCCGAAAGGCTATGAGCGACTACAAGCACACTTTGAATCTGCCCGATACCGACTTCCCGATGCGCGGCAATCTCCCCAAGCGTGAGCCGGACCAACTGGCACGCTGGAACGAGATTGACCTCTACGCGCGTCTGCGTGAAGCAGGCAAGGGCCGTCCGAGCTTCGTGCTCCACGACGGCCCTCCCTATGCCAACGGCAATATTCACATCGGTCATGCCGTCAACAAGATTCTCAAGGACATCATCGTCAAGTCCAAGACGATGGCGGGCTTCGACGCGCCTTACGTGCCGGGTTGGGACTGTCATGGTCTGCCCATCGAGCACAAGGTCGAGACGACCCACGGCAAGCACCTCGAGTCCGAGAAGGCGCGTCATCTCTGCCGTGAATACGCCGGCGTGCAGGTGGAAGGCCAGAAGCACGAGTTCATCCGTCTCGGCATCGTCGGTGACTGGGGCAACCCGTATCGCTCCATGGACTTCGCCAATGAAGCCGGTGAGATCCGTGCGCTGGCCGAGATGGTCAAGGGCGGTTATGTCTTCAAGGGCCTGAAGCCGGTCAACTGGTGCTTCGACTGCGGCTCTGCGCTGGCGGAAGCGGAAGTCGAGTACGCCGACAAGACCTCTGACGCCATCGACGTCGCCTTCGCGGCAGACGATAGCGCGGCGCTGGCCAAGGCCTTCGGCCTCGAGTCACTGAGCAAGCCGGCGGCGATCGTGATCTGGACCACCACCCCGTGGACCATCCCGGCCAACCAGGCGCTCAACGTTCACCCGGACTTCGTCTACTCGCTGGTCGACACCGGCGAGCGCCTGCTGGTGCTGGCCGAGGAACTGGTCGAGGACAGCCTGGCGCGCTTCGGCCTGAGCGGCGAGACGTTGGCGACCGTCAACGGCGCGGCGCTGGAGCTGATCAACTTCCGTCACCCGATCTACGATCGTCTGTCGCCGGTCTATCTGGCCGACTACGTCGAGACTGGCGCCGGTACCGGTATCGTCCACTCCGCGCCGGCCTACGGCGAGGATGACTTCCATACCTGCCGTCGTTACGGCATGAGCTTCGACGAGATCGAAAGCCCGGTGCAGGGCAACGGCGTCTACGTGCCGGACCTGCCGGAATTCGGTGGCCAGTTCATCTGGAAGGCCAACCCGAACATCGTCGCGCATCTGGAAGAGCTCGGCGCGCTGATGGCGCACGAGAAGATCTCCCACAGCTACATGCACTGCTGGCGCCACAAGACCCCGGTCATCTATCGCGCGACGGCCCAGTGGTTCGTCGGCATGGACATTGCCGGTACCGACGGCGTGACCCTGCGTGACAAGGCGCTGTCCGCCATCGAGGACACCGCCTTCATCCCGGCCTGGGGTCAGGCGCGCTTGAAGAGCATGATCGCCAACCGTCCGGACTGGTGCATCTCGCGTCAGCGCAACTGGGGCGTGCCGATTCCGCTGTTCCTGCATCGCGCGACGGGGGAACTGCACCCCGACAGCGTGGCGCTGATGGAAGCGGTCGCCGATCGCGTCGCCGAGCACGGCATCGATGCCTGGTGGTCACTCGACAGCCAGGAGCTGCTGGGCGATGAGGCCGAGAACTACGAGAAGGTCACCGACACGCTGGACGTGTGGTTCGACTCCGGGACGACCCACTGGCATGTGCTGCGTGGCTCGCACCCGCATGGTCACGAGCAAGGCCCGCGTGCCGACCTGTACCTGGAAGGCTCCGACCAGCACCGTGGCTGGTTCCACTCGTCACTGCTGACCGGCTGTGCCATCGACGGCCACGCGCCCTACAAGGCGCTGCTGACTCACGGTTTCACCGTGGATGCGCAGGGTCGCAAGATGTCCAAGTCCGTCGGCAACGTGGTCGCACCGCAGCAGGTGATGGACAAGCTGGGCGCCGACATCCTGCGCCTGTGGGTGTCCTCCAACGACTACTCCGGCGAGATGGCCGTCTCGGACGAGATCCTCAAGCGGACCGCCGATGCCTATCGTCGTATCCGCAACACCTCGCGCTTCCTGCTGTCCAATCTGAACGGCTTCGAGCCCGAGCGTGATGCGCTGGCCTTTGACGACATGCTGGCGCTGGACCAGTGGGTGGTCGATCGTGCCGCCCAGCTGCAGGCACGTGTCGAGCTGGCCTACGAGGAATACCGCTTCCTCGACATCTACCAGCAGGTGCTGACCTTCTGCTCGCGTGAGCTGGGCGGCTTCTACCTGGATGTCATCAAGGACCGCCAGTACACCACGCAGCCGAACTCGCGTGCGCGTCGTAGCTGCCAGACGGCGCTGTATCACGTGATCGAGGCGCTGGCACGCTGGATGGCGCCGATCCTCTCCTTCACCGGTGAAGAGATCTACGCCAACATCCCGGGCCCGCGCAAGGACACCATCTTCCTCGAGACGGCCTACACCGGCCTGACCACCCTGGCGGATGATGCGGCCATGGGGCGTGAGTTCTGGGAGCAGGTGCTGCACGTCAAGCAGGCGGTCAACAAGACGCTGGAGGGCGCGCGTAACGCCGGTCTGGTCAAGAACGGCCTGGCGGCGGAAGTCACCCTCTACGTCAATGACGAGCTCAACACGCTGCTGGCAAGTCTCGGCGACGAGCTGCGCTTCGTGATGCTGACCAGCGGCGTGACCCTGGCGCCTCTCGAGGCGGCCGGTGAGGCAGAAGAGACCGAAGTGTCCGGCCTCAAGGTGGCGGTCAAGGTCAGCGAGAATGCCAAGTGCGAGCGTTGCTGGCACCACCGTCCGGAAGTCGGCACCCTGCCGGAACATCCGACGCTGTGCAGCCGCTGCGAGACCAACCTGCCGGATGGCGAAGGCGAGACGCGTCACTTCGCTTGATCGCTGATGCGACCGCGGCATCGTTCAGCCTCCGCTGAGCGCTGATATCGAACGCCGGGCTCTGGCCCGGCGTTCGTGTCTTGCCGGTCGCAGACTCATTTCACGACAGGAAGGTAACATGACGTCTTCTTCACAAGGCCCCGCGACGGATACCCCCTCGGCCGGCAGTGAGCCGATGCGCTCGCCGCTGCGCTGGTTGTGGCTGTCGCTGGTGATCGTGGTGCTGGACCTGGCCACCAAGTGGCTGGCCAGCAGTTCGCTGGTCTATGGTCAGGCCAACGAAGTGCTGCCGATCTTCAATCTGACGCTGCTCCACAACACCGGCGCGGCGTTCAGTTTTCTGGCTGGCCATGATGGCTGGCAGCGCTGGTTGTTTGCGGGCATTGCGGTGGTGGCAGCCATCGGCCTGAGCATCTGGCTTGCGCGCCTCAAGCGTCACGAGACCTTCACCGCGCTGGGCATCGCGCTGGTGCTGGGGGGCGCGCTTGGCAATCTCTATGATCGTGTCGTGCATGGCTACGTGGTGGACTTCCTGTCCTTCCACTGGGGCAATGCCTTCTTCCCGGCCTTCAACGTGGCGGACGTCGCCATCAGCCTGGGAGCCGTGGCACTGATTCTTGAATCTTTCCGTGGCCGCTCCGAATGAGCGCCACAAGCGAGGTCAGCATGAGCGAGCATCGTATCGCCGATAACATGGAGGTCAGCCTCCATTTCCGTCTGCGTCTGGAAGACGGCACCGAGGTGGACTCCACCTTCGACAAGACACCGGCCACCTTCCAGGTGGGTGACGGCAATCTGCCGCCGGGCTTCGAGCGTTCGATCATGGGCATGGCGGCGGGCGAGACCGGCAGCTTCACGATCACGCCGGAGCATGCCTTCGGTCAGCACAATCCGCAGAACGTCCAGACCGTGGCGCGCAAGAGCTTCGATGAAGAGATCGAGGTCGGCATGGTGATGTCCTTCGCCGAGCCGTCGGGTTCGGAGCTGCCGGGCATCATCCGTGAGATCGATGAGCGTGACGTCAAGGTCGACTTCAATCACCCGCTGGCCGGGCGTACCCTGACCTTCGAGGTCGAGGTACTGTCAGTCGCCCCCGCGACCACGCACTGAGTCTTCTTTCCAGAGGTGCGCTCCCCGTGAGCGTACCTCGCCATCAAGCGGAGCCTGTCATGCAGATCAAGCTGGCCAACCCGCGCGGTTTCTGCGCCGGAGTGGATCGCGCCATCGATATCGTCAACGGGGCGCTCGACGTGTTCGGGCCGCCGATCTACGTGCGTCACGAGGTGGTGCACAACCGTTTCGTGGTCGACTCCCTCAAGGAGCGCGGCGCCATCTTCGTCGAGGAACTGCACGAAGTGCCGGATGACGTCATCGTCATCTTCTCGGCGCACGGTGTCTCGCGTGCCGTGCAGGAAGAGGCCGAGCGTCGCAACCTCAAGGTCTTCGATGCCACCTGTCCGCTGGTGACCAAGGTGCACATGGAAGTCCTGCGCTATGCGCGCAAGGGTCAGGATTGCGTGCTGATCGGTCATGAGGGCCACCCGGAGGTCGAGGGCACCATGGGCCGCTATGACACTTCCAAGGGTGGCACCATCCACCTGGTGGAAGACGAGTCCGATGTGGCGCGTCTGGAGGTCAAGGACCCGGAGCAGCTGGCCTTCGTCACCCAGACCACGCTCTCGATGGATGACACGGCGCGCGTGATCGACGCGCTGCGCGAACGCTTCCCCGCGATTCAGGGCCCGCGCAAGGATGACATCTGCTACGCGACCCAGAATCGCCAGGACGCCGTGCGCATGCTGGCGGAAGCCTGCGATGTGGTGCTGGTGGTCGGCAGCCCCAACAGCTCCAACTCCAATCGCCTGCGCGAACTGGCCGAGCGCATGCAGACCCCCGCCTGGTTGATCGACGATGCGCAGCAGATCGAGGCCAGCTGGCTCGAGGGTATCGGCAGCATCGGTATCACCGCCGGGGCCAGTGCCCCCGAAGTGCTGGTGCAGGGCGTGATCGATCGTCTGATGGCGCTGGGAGCCTCGGCGCCCGAGGAGCTCGAGGGCCAGGAGGAAAACATCGTCTTCTCGATGCCCAAGGAGCTCAAGGAGCGCTTGATCGCCTCGGATCAGATCCGCGAGCTGTAACGCCTTGTAAGTTTCTGCCAGTGAAGAAGCCGCGACCCTGTCGCGGCTTTTTTATGCGCGCCATTCGCATTTTGCCATTCAATTCAGCAGTTTCTTGTATAAGAAACGGCATTCTTGAGCACGATCGTTGATCAATCTGGTGCGTATTGAAAAAAAATGTAATGCGCAGTTACCAAAATGGTACATGATAGAGGTATGGTTCGTACTCTGGAGAATTCCCCATGCCACGACTGTTCTCGGTCACCGGTGTCAGCAGTGCAGGTGCACGCCGCAAGCCGAGACCGGGGCGCGGGGCAGCTGGCAGGCGTCGGGCTAAGGGCTTCACCCTGATCGAGATGATGATGGTGGTCGCGATCATCGGCATTCTGGCGGCGGTCGCCATTCCCTCCTATCTCGGTTATGTGGAGCGCAGCTGGCGCTCGCATGCTCAGCAGGCACTGGGGCAGCAGGCCAGACAGCTGCATGGCTTCTACTACCAGAATTTTTCCGAGGCGCCCGTGGGGGATGATGACCAGCCGACGGATGGCGTCAGCCGTATAGAGGACGGCGGTGGCAATCTTCGCTACCTGATCACGTATCGCAGTCTGTCTGCCTCGGCCTTCGTCCTGCAGGCGACGCCTCAAGGGGCACAACTCAATGATGACTGCGGCGTGCTGTGGATGGACCAGGACATGAATACCGGTGCCGAAGGAGGAGGCCGGTGCTGGTGATGGTGGGCCCCCAGAAGACAGACTCGAGTCCGGCACGGCCGGTCGACCCTCAGCGGCAAGGAGAAGTATCTCTCATGCGCCAATCCCGTGGTTTCACCCTGATCGAGCTGGTCGTGACAGTGGCGATCATTGCCATCATCGCGACCTGGGCGGTGCCGGCCTGGCAAGGCCTGGTGCAGCGCTCTCAGGTGGAGTCCGATGTGCGTGCCCTGACCCATGCGCTCGGCATGGCGCGCAGCACCGCCACTACGCGCGGTGTGGATGTGAGTGTCTGTCCCTATGCGCCGAGCGTCGCCACCCCAATCCCACGACCTGCGACGATGACTGGGCGAATGGTTGGGTCGTCTATGTCGGGAATACTTCCAACTTCACCCTCGACGACCGTCTGTGGATCCATCAGGACAGCAATGCGGTTGCCCAGTCGGGGGGCGCCTCCAGGATCACCTACAACGATCGCGGCACGCTGACGAGTGGCAACAGTACGCTGGTGTTCTGTGCGGCCTCCGATGCTACCTCTGTGGTAGTGGCGCCTTCAGGCCGTGTGCGCCTTGAATCAGGAGGGGACTGCTCATGACAGCATCGTTGATGATCACATCCCTCAAGCAAGCCCTGCAGCCGAGAGCGCTGAGGAAGACATTGCTGTCTCGCCTGCAACGACGGCGTTCCGCTCGGCATTCACAGCGCGGCGTTGGCCTGATCGAGGCGCTGGTCGCGGTCATGCTGCTGGGGGTTTCCCTGCTGGGGCTGGGGTTGTTGCAAGTTCAGACGCTTCAACATCAGCGCGTCAGCTACAGCAATACCGTGGCACAACTGCTGTCGCTGGACATGGCTGAGCGTATCCGCGCCAACCTTGAGGCCATCGATCAATATGATGATGCCGACACCACCAATGCGCCGGCGGATGGATGCAGCTCGGACTGCGTGCCCGCAGAGCTGGCGGACCAGGACATCATTGATTGGCGTGACGCCATCATCGGCTCCACGCTGACCAGCGGCGTCGGCAGCGTGCAAGTCGACGAGCGTGTTGTCGGCGGCGCCGGTATCGGCGTTCACGACGTCAGTGTCCAGGTGCAGTGGAGTGACCCCATCAGCGGGGGAGTTGACCAGCAGACCTATCGTTTCGAGGTAGAGCCATGAATCGCTGTTCCCCTGCATCGGTCCGCCGACGCTTCGCCCCCGACACCGCCCGTCCGCATGGTTTGAAACGCCAGGCGGGCGTGGGGCTTGTCGAGCTGATGATCAGCTTGGTGCTGGGGCTGCTGATCACGGCGATGGCCGTGCAGATGTTCTCGACCTCACGCAGTACCGTGAGCACCCAGGAGGCGCTTTCCTATCTGCAGGAATCGGCCCGCTACGTGTCCTTCCGGCTCCAGCCGCTGATGCGCAATGTGGGCTACGCAGGCTGTGCTAATAGCCGCGATATCACCAATGCCAGCTCGGTGGATGCCTCTCACGATCTCACGGCGCCTTTCGGGGGGCAGCAGCGTACCCAGCGGGGCCTCAGCTATTTCAATCTGACGTTCGTCGCTGCCAGCAAGGACGGCGATGAAACCACGCTGACCAGCAGCATGACGTCGTTGGGCGGCCCACTGTCCGTGCGCAACGGTAGCGAAGATGCCTTCGTGACCAACGAGTATGCGCTGGTCAGTGATTGCAGCAGCACCGATGTCTTCAGGGTGTCGGGCACCACCCAGGGCAATGTGGAAACCAATGACACCCTGTCACGTTCCTATGGCAGCTCTCAGTCCTCGAATGCCTATCTCTACCCGGTGCAGGCCTGGGAGCTGCGGCTGGATGACCAAGCCAACGATTCGTCGGTGCGTGCACTGTATATCGACCGTATCGATGCCGCTTTCGCACGCGAAGAGCTGGCCTCCGGTGTACAGGGCTTCGATGTCAGTTTCAGCCTGGATACCACCGGCAATGGCAGTGTCGACCGCGTCAAGGTGCCGGCCGCCACGGTGCGCAGCGAAGGCCGTTGGGATGAGGTGCGCCGTATCGAGATCGCCCTGACGCTCGAGAGCCTGCCGGGAGTGGTGCCGGGCGGGGATAACGATGGGCGTTTGACACGAACCTTCAATCTCACGTTCACACCGCGCAATCTGCAACTGAGGGGCAGCTGATGAATACATCGTCTTCAACGTCCAGAGTCTGCGCGGTCACTCGGGGGCCAGCACGTCAGCAAGGCATCGCCTTGCTGATCGTGTTGATCATGCTGGTCGTGATCGGCCTGCTGGCCGTGACCGGGGTCGAGGACAGTCAGCTGCAGACACGCATGGCCGTCAACAGCCGCAACTTCGAGCAGTCCTATTACAACGCGGAAACCAGCCTGAGCATCGGTGAGCGTGCGCTGCAGGAAAGCCTGGAGGATGGTACCTGGAGCCTGGACAGCTTCGATGACTCGGCTGGACTGATGCTGGCACTGCCCGAGGATGCACCGCCGATCAACCCGCTCTCGGAAGCGGATTGGCAAGCCAGCGGTATCCAGACGCTGGACAGTGATACCGGTGCGGTCATCGGAGCCTATGTGATCGAGTATCTGGGCAAGGTCGGCGAGCCGCCGCTGAATGCCAGCAACGAAGTGAATGCGGTGGGCACGCGCCTGGATGCCTTCCGTATCAACGCGATGGGCACGGGGGGCGGCAATGGTGCCTCCTGGACAGTAGTGCAAAGCGAGATGGAACTGGGCCCTTACTTCTGAGAGGAGCATGAATATGCGTTATCTGCTGAGTGGTGCCTTGTGCCTTGTCGCCTTGCCCTGTCTGGCGGCCCCCGGGGAAATCGCCCGCGCCCCGGTCACGGAAGCGACCGGGGTTCAGCCCAATATCCTGTTCATTCTGGATGATTCGGGCAGCATGGCCTGGGAGGACACTCTCAACAAGGGAGTGGAACACTGGGGGTATCAGCCGGCTTCCTCGCTGATGGGTTACACCGGGGTGTATTCCAATAGCAGGACCGGGATAGAGAACAACCACGATGCCGATGATCGTATCGTTTACTCTTCGGACCTTGGCGGGGCGGTCGGGGCCTGCATGGGCTTCAATGTCATGGCCTACAACCCAGCGCTGACCTACACCCCGTGGGCGGGGGCAGACCGACTGGGAATCGCCTATCAAAACATGAGCCTGTCGAATGTCCGTGAGGATCCTTACGAGCCCACCAGCTCGGCCAGGATGAAGGATGATGTCTACTACGTGCGCTGGGACGACAATGGCGACGGGGACTATGACTATGGTGAATGCGGCGTCTATAGCAACAATTCGGGGCGCTTGTATCTAGACGAAGATCATGTCATTGAAGTGGAAGACCTGTCCGCGGCTCAGCAAGTCAACTTCGCCAACTGGTTTACCTACTATCGCGACCGTATGCTGGTTGCCAAATCCGCCATGGCCGGTGTGATCAACGCCAACGAGTCCCGGGTGGGGCTGCGCACCATCCAGGGCCGCAACAATCGCAACGTTGCGGACATGACGGATGTCGATGAGCGTGAAGACCTGCTGGAGGAGCTGTTTACCGCCTATCCCTCCGGTGGCACCCCTCTGCGTACCTCGCTCAAGAATGTACTCCAGCACTGGAAGCAATGCTCCCATTCTGAGTGCGGATGAGGGCGGCATGTGCCAGCAGAACTATTCCATCATGATGACCGATGGCTACTGGAATGGCTCCAGCCCCAGTGTCGGCAACGTCGACGGTGGCAGCGGTGATCACATCAGTGCCAGTCACCGTGACAGCCATTCCAATACGCTTGGCGATGTCGCGATGAAATATTATCGCGAGGACCTGCGGACTGACTTGATCGACAGCGTGCCTACCATACCGGGAGTGGATGAAAACTCCGCTCAGCACATGGTGACCTACACCGTCGCTTTCGGTGTGGATGGCTCGCTGTCCGAGAACCCTGCTGATCTCGAGTCTGCCTTCACCTGGCCGCAGCCTTCCGCCAATGCCAATACCACCATCGATGATCTGCGTCATGCGGCCTGGAACGGACGTGGTGAATATCTCAGCGCCGCCAATCCGCAGGCATTGATTGATGCGCTGAACAATATCGCGCAGTCCATCGCAGGGCGCGCGGCCAGCACCGGTAGCCTGGACATCAGCAGTGGTGGGCAGACCAGCGGCGCTTATGTGATTCAGACCATCTATGACCCCGCCGATTGGTCGGGCGATGTCGTTGCACGCAAGATCGGCACCAATGGCGACTTGAGCGCCACCTCGGACTGGTCCGTCGCGGAGTGGTTGCGTGACGATGATAGCCGTAGCTCCAGCCGCAAGGTGATCACCTACAACCCGGGGATCTCCGAAGTGGACGAGAAGGCGTTCTTCTTCAATATCGAGGAGGCCGGATCACTGGAGGCCGAACAGGTACTGGACCTCGTGGGCTTCCTCGATGAGACCCTGCTGTCAGAAACGCTGCTGGCAACGCTGCGGAGAACCGTCCGGGATGATGACGACGACGATGATGATGATGATGATGATGGCATTCTTGGCGGTGTCGGCTCAGTGGTCGGAGGCGTCACCAGTGACGCGGCCCAACTGACAGGACGCGTCCTGGACACTACCGGTACCTTCCTGAAGCTGGATGGCGCTGATCTTGGCGTCAGAACGTCGGATCTCGAGAGCCTGATCGGTTATCTCAAGGGTGATGATGCCTACGAAGGCACCTTGTTCCGCGAGCGTGACGACAACTATCTCGGGGATATCGTGCATGCCTCGCCGTCGATCGTCGGGCCGCCTTCGGCCAGCTATCGCAATGACATGGAAGTGTCTTCGTACCGCTCCTTCAAGACGCTGTATGAGGACCGCCAGAACATGATCTACATCGGTGCCAACGACGGCATGCTGCACGCCATCGACATGGAGACCGGTGAAGAGAAGTTCGCCTACATGCCGTATGCCGCCTTCAGCATCGAGAGCGGGCGCGGTATTCGCCAGCTCGCTGATCAGAACTATGTGCACCAGTACTATGTCGATGCCACTCCGGTCGCGCGTGACGTGCATGTCCAGTTGGGGGATGAGGATGCGCCCGGTTGGCACTCGGTCCTGCTGGGTGGGCTGGGCGCTGGTGGCAAGGCGGTCTACATGCTGGATATCACCGATCCTGAAGGCTTCGAGTCATTGGGTGAATCCAACGGCACCTCGCCGGCCGAGATCGTGCAGTGGGAATTCACGCACGAGGCCCTCGGCTATACCTTCAGCGATATTCAGGTAGCGCGTCTGGATGACGGCAAGTGGTATGCCATCTTCGGCAATGGCTACAACGCCGACAGCGATGGGCGTGCCAAGTTGTTCATCGTGGACCTGGAAGACCCCGACAACTATGCGCTGCTGGATTCTCAACAGGGCAGCAATGCCGGTGGGACGTGCACCTCTGGCAGCAGTGACTGCAATGGCATGTCGAGTCCTGAGCTGGCCGACGTCGATGCCGATGGCATCACCGACTGGGTCTATGCCGGCGATCTGCATGGCAATGTCTGGGTGTTCGACATGCGCGAGTTCTCGCTGAGCAACATCGGCAGCAGCGAAATGTCGCGTCTGTTCCAGTCATGTGCCGTTGCCTTGAACAGCACGTCATCGACCTGTCCGGCAGCTTCCCGACAGCCCATCACATCGCGGGTAGCCGTGGCACGCAGCGGTGTCTTCAACAGCACCGTCGATACGCCGTACCTGAATGTGTACTGGGGCACCGGGCAATTGCTGACGCTGCAGGATGCGGTCGATACCTCGACGCAATCCTTCTACAGCGTGCTGCATACCGGGTCTTCGACTCGCCGTCATCATGGCCAGCTGGAAAAGCAGAGCTTCTCCAATATCAGTGGCGTGAGTGACGCGCGGACGGTCACGGGGGTAGGCGTCGATTATTCCAATCAGAACAACAATGGTATGCAGTACGGCTGGTACCTGGAGCTACCGGACTCTGGTGAGCGTCTGGTGACCATCCCGGCTGTCCGTGGTGATCTGATTGTCTTCAATACCACCATCCCGGGCTCCAATGGCCCCTGTACTGGCGGTGCCAGTGGTTGGCTGAATGCGCTCAGCTTGCGCAACGGCCTGCAGCCGGTACGCAGTTACAACAATGTGCAGCAGGTCTTTGATTACAACGATGATGGCGAGGTCAACGCGAGCGACAACGTCAACAATCAGGTCGTACTCTCGATCAAGACAGAAGGCGAGCCCACCTCACCGAAATTCCTGGGTGATACCCAGTATGTCGGTCAGGGTGGCACCAATCAGGTGGTCGAAATGGCCATGGACTTCGGGATCGATGGGCTGGAAGGCCGTAGTGCCTGGTATCAGCTGCGCTAGGAGAGAGACCATGAAGACATCACGACTCAAGCTGACTGGTAGTGGACTGATGCTGGCGGCGGGCTTGCTCTTCACGAGCTGGAGCTCCCAGGCCCTGGCGGAAGATACTCCGATTCCGCTGGTCATGGAGCAGAGCGTCACCGGCGTCATCGACGAGCGAGAGGGAGATCAGCTGCTCGTCGACGACATGGGGTTCGTGCTTCAGCCGGATAGCCGGATACTCAATCGCAATGGGCGCGAGCTGAAGGCTTTCCACCTCACACCGGGGCAGGAGGTCGAGGTGCGCTTCGACCCACGTGGTGAGCCGAAGCAGGTCATCGACATCACGCTGCTGCGTCGGGGGCGCTGATGATCAGGCGAACAGGGGGGCTCGGGCACAAGGCGGCTTCGGTCTGCTGGAACTCATGATTGCCGTGGCCATCATCGGCATTCTGGCGGCGATCGCCTATCCCAGCTATCAGGATCAGGTGGAGCGTTCACGTCGTACCGACGCCACCACCGCCTTGCTGGCGCTGGCCCAGACCCAGGAGCGCATCATGGCAACCTGCGGTGAATACGCGACGGCCAGCGTGACAGCGGCGACCAGCTGTGGAGATGCGCTTGGAGGCGGTGGCGGTGGTATCGGGCTGGGCCAGGCAGATGCCGTCAGCGAGGAAGGCTTCTACAACCTGGCCGTCGCAGGGGATGCAGACAGCTATACCCTGACCGCCACTGCTACCGGCAGTCAGGCCAATGATGAGGACTGCGCCACCTTTACGCTCACGGAGTTGGGAGTGAAGGGAGCGGCAGTCCTTGAGGACTCGGAAGACACCGATAGCAGTGATTGTTGGTAGTCACTGACAGCCGACATTGCATGGCAAGCGCCTGAAGCCTCGATCTACGATGATCGGGGCTTTTTTTGTCTGAAGTGGACCCCATCCTTTGGACCACCTGACGGGTCGTCTAAGCTCGGATCAGGTCATCATCGGCGTCAGGCCGCCTGGGTCAGTGGTTGAGAGAAGTACACTTCATCAGGTGTGGCATCGTCCAGCCCTTGGTGGGGCCGCTCCGTGTTGTACCAAGCGAAGTAACACTTCAGATCCCTTCGCAAGTGTGAAGTGGACCCCATCCTTTGGACCACCTGACGGGTCGTCTAAGCTCGGATCA
>ERZ1673962.65-NODE-65-length-88335-cov-4.620254_pt1 | contig 88335 bp, 80 predicted proteins | sample MGYA00580188_ERZ1673962 | MGnify/ENA primary metagenome ERZ1673962 (study PRJEB41334, sample SAMN05608104) | rock metagenome | biome: terrestrial subsurface; feature: shale formation; material: shale | place: USA: Pennsylvania ...
GCATCCCGGCGCGCGAATTGCTTATGGAATTGGGCAAGCGAGGTATGGTCGGTGGTCAGGAGGATATGATCGAAGATCTCGCACTGACCTGGCGGCGCGAGCGTCGTACGTAAATAAATGAAATCCCCGGCCTGATGCAGTCCGGGGATCCATAGGTTGGGGATTGCGGGCCATGTGGCTGTTGCAAAATTTTGTGTGTTACAAACCTCATGTTGGGGAAATGAAGGTGAGTGATTAGCCGAACCGTAGAGGTTCGGGTCGACTTTTACTCATTGAGCGACCCGCGCCGGTTCCCTCTCTTAATCGTCATTGCCCATTTCTGTTCAGGATCCTTCTGTTTCGAAAGTCTTATGACAAATGTATCGGACTTGCTGCGTAGGCGTCGGGCGATATGAGCGTTTTCGAGCTGGAGGTCTGCAGCGGAGATCTCGCCATTTGCCAGATGTTCTTCGTCGTGGGCCCGGGCAGCCGCCTTTTGCTTGGCACGTTCTTCTGGTGAGTATGCCATATGGGGGTCCTGACCCTGCTGCTTATCATCTGAAGCTATGACAACATTGAGACCGCCTCAAAGCAAGGGCAACGTGAAGCGGCGATCCGGTGGACGGCGTACAATTGGACAAGCGTTCGAAACGGAGCCGATCGGCGACAGAAGCATGGGGCGGACTTTGCTTGCCTGCGTCGCGAAAGAGGTCTCTCCCACGGCCTTCTGATGGAAGCCGAAGGTCCTTGCGGCGTTTCATGAGCGGCTCCAAAATGATCAAAATACGGGAGATCGTGCGTTTGCGAAAACCCATACTTCGCAACTGTCGTTGCCATGATTTTGTCAATTGCGACAGGCATTTCCCCGAGTGGAAAGGTCTTGCGAAAAAAAGGCCGTCAAACGATGCGAAAAAAATGCGAAGTAGTAAATTCGCAAGCATTATCAAAAGCCTATTGGGCTGCTCTGGATGCAATCGCCTTCCACTTTCATCACGTTCTTGGTATGTTCCTTGTGGGGCCGCGGTAACGACGACTTTCTGCTGAAACATCACTTAATGGGCCGATCGAAAGCATGCTTTTGCGTGAGCGGTGCCCCTTTGCTTGGAGGAACCCTGACCATGTCTAAGAACCATCATACGCCAGATTCGAAAGTCATGGCCTATGGCAAGCTCCGCGAATACGTGGCTGCTGAAGCAGTTGATGAGGCTGCAAATGAACTTGTGTTGTCCATGAAGAAGCCAGGTGAGGGGATCATGGATTTTGGTGCTTTTTACGGGACGAAGTGTTGATTTCCCACAAAGCGAATAACAACCTGAGTTTTTTAATCCATGGCCAAGGGGGCTATGGTGACGGATACGAGATCGCGTGGGGGGCTGGAGGGGTGCAAGGCGTCGTGCAGTCACTGCCAGACCAATCGTCCTGCCCCGCACGCTGGCGCACGATTGCATGGGCGCGAGAGAGCGTGTCCTGTTTTTTTACCAGTGCTTCACGCTCTGCAAGCAGGCGCTCGAAGAGCGGCATGTAACGGCCGTCCCCGACAACCAACTGCGCGGCATCGGCGATCGCCGCATCGAGACGCTCCACAGTGATCGAAGGCCGCGCACGCATCACAACATCTCCTGTCTCAGGAGGCAAGCACAGCAAAGGTGCGGTGATGTCGGGCGGAGGGTAATCATAGGATTAAGTGCGTCTCGATGAGTGGCGTCGGAATAAGCTATCCGTGCTGATGAAATCCTTGTTACAGGTCTTCCTGTAGTTCTTCTTTCGCGCGCTCGAAGACCAAGAGAAATACCTCCTCCAAACCTCCATTGATTTCGATGCCGCAGGCCTGGGCCGCATGCTCACTGCGGGCGGCCATACTCTGCGCCATGCGCATCCACTGCTGCTCATCAAGCACCTGCTCATCTTCAAAACCGGACATCTGTACGATCTCGAGATCGGTCGCCAGAGCATCGTAGACCCATTCCTTTGCGTATTTGACGTGAGGGCGTGCGTCACCCACATATGCATGAGCATTGGCGGTATCATTGGCTGCCGTGTTCGGGTCGATCTGGCGCCATTCGGAGGCCTTGTTCAGTCCAATTTTTTGCATAACAGTTCCTTTCTTTACTTTGCATTTGGGAAATACGCGTAAATTATAAAAGCGCAAATTTTTTCTATATTATTATTTATATTCAATATCTTAATGGGTTCCCATTTGAGACTGGTTCGAACAATTCCAGAGAGAAATCGCATCCTCCTCTTGACCAGAACGACGTAGATGCCCACGTTCCTTGTCATGATGACCAAAGTCACGATCCACACGATACGCTGAGCATTTTGTTCAGTTCTGCCCCCGCTGAGATATCGGGCGGCAGATCACGTGTGATCGGGCTCTTCTCCCGCACAACTTTTGACCAGATGAGCGCCAACGCTGTCTAGGAGCGTTGCGCTGATATTCGGACGGGAATGTCACCATGACGACTTCAAACAATGCGATGCGCAGCGCGCGCAACTTTCATCTCCTCGCAATTACCACGGCGAACCTGATCGTTCTCGCGGATGATTTTATCGGGATCATGTTCGACGCCATGTCATTGATCATCTCGGCGATCGGATAGAGCGATGAAGAAGTCGGCTTACATGATCCGCGAGACGCGCGAGGAGGCAAAGACCCGCGTTTGGAAGAAGATTCTCCGCGCCACGCGCAAACGCGCCTACATGCGCCTCAAATCGGATGCCGGCGATCTCGGCATTCCGTTCGAGGAGGTATTTGATGTCGATATTGACGAAGAAAGCTATGAAGTCCGCGTGTTTCAAAACCACGATGTTGAGTTTGAGCACTTCCGCATCCCGATCACGCAGCTTGCGTCTCTGGCGTCTCCGGAGACAATGCGCGCCCAGTACGACTTATCGTATCACCGCACCTGTGCGATCATTGAAGATGCTATCAATCAATCGACCGCGCAGAAGAAACGCATTGAGGCTCGGGCCACGCGATACGCGCGGCGCTTCCCCGTGTCCCGTCAGATCTCCGCAAGAACCGATGGGGAGACGCTCAAACTGCTCAAATCTGCATCGGGGCCGCTGGCATATGCGGGGCCGCGTACGGTACATGAGGTCGATGAACTTGTCGCCAAGCTCTTCGCTGACGCGCCGTGGTTGCAGACCCCGTTGAGCGTGATCTGGACTTCTCTGAAAGTGCGGATGGCGGAGGATCAATTTTTCGGGCTGACGCCTACCCTTCTCGTCGGCGCGCATGGCACAGGGAAATCAACACTGGCGAGGCATATCGCAAAAAATGCCGGCATCCACCACGTCGAGATTGACGCCGGTGCAGGCACCTCCGCGATGCGTATCGCGGGCGTCGAGGCGGGCTGGGCATCGCGCCAGATCGGCGAGGTTTTCCGTTCGGTGATCGACAGCCGGTCACCGAACCCCATGATCATCATCAATGAGATCGACAAAATCGGCTCCGGTCAACAATCGAGCGGCGGCTATCGCACCTCTATGTCTGATGCGCTGTTGCCGCTCCTCGAACGTTCCACCGCCCAGCATTTTCGCTGCCCCGCCACGGGGGTGACGGTTGACCTTGGCGACGTCAGTTTCGTTTTGACTGCGAACAACATCGAAGCAATTGACCCAGTTCTCCTGTCGCGCATGCGTGTCATTCATATCCCGCGCCTGACGATTGATGATGTGATGTCGTACATCGAGACGCACCATGGGGATCTCGACCAACGGACCTTGTTCGACCTGCAGATGGCCATCATCCGTGGATGGTCGCGCGCTGTTACACTGAGGCATATCGAGCGCATCATCTCGGAGTTGAAATCCGAAAACGCGCGCCCTCTGCTTCACTAATTCCATGATCGTTAAACAACCGTGGTGGATGCCAGTTGGTTATTAAACGATCAGCAGCCCCATGTTTAACGATCAGCAACGAGGACTGTTCACGCCCTATCCACGTCATCAGAATTTCCTCGCGGTTTCCGTCATCATCGCAACTGTCGGTTTCGGGGGAGAGGTTCTGAAAAACTGGGGCGGATGATCGGATTTACTTCCTGCTTTTGGGGCAAGGTCGCGATACGTTGCGAACAATTATGGCCTTGCCGATCTTTAATTTTGGCGTCCTCAGGCACTCTCACTCGATACCCTCGATTTTCCACAGGTTGCGTCCTGCGCGTTTCTTTGACGTGAGCCTGACGCCACCAAGGTCAAGGCCACGCAGCTTGCCGAGAATGGCCGCGACGCTGCGGTTGGTCAGGGTCGGATCAGAGTCCGAGATTTCGCGGATTAACTCGCCGAGTTCAGTGCTCCCGATGATCGCCGAGCGGGCATCGTTGGCTTCGAAGTCCCCGCCCCCAATAACGTTATAGAGCGCCTCAAGGAAGGTCCGATATGTCTCATCATCAAACGCGTTTTTCATTGCATCATTGAACAAATCGAGCGGATCACAGAGATTGAGTTCCGGCACCTCCTTCATGAGCCGGATAATCGGATCACGGACAAGTCGCGTCCAGGTTTCAAACGATCCCAGAGTGCCGTTGAATGGCTTGTCGGGCTGTGCTGCAATGGCGATGCTCAACGCCGCGGCGACGATCTCCGGACGGTGAAGCCTCGCCTCACCCTGTGGCGTGAACCCGAAATCCGCTGTGATGTGGTTCTCACAAGGAGGCCGCAGGTCGATGAGCAGGTAACGGCGGCTCATGCCCCGCGGAAAAGACATGTTGACCCCGTTTGTGACGAGGAGCGCCGTGTTGCGGATACTGCCGCCCGTGCGGCTCTCACCGAGCACACGGTCCGACCAGACCGGTGTCGTGATAAATGACGTGAGAACTTCATTGCGGAACGTGCCGTCCATATTATCATAGACCATCACAGGGTTCTGTTCGAGCAGATCCGCAAAAAGCATTTTGCGCATTTCTGACGAACTGGACCGTTCGACAGATTTCATTTTCGGCAGGTCGCCTGTGGCAATGACACCAAGCGCCTGCGCGATGAACGACTTTCCCACGCCGATTTCAGGGCTCGTCACGGCGATCATCGGCGCCGTTTCCATCGCAGGGCGCAGAACCGCCGTCAGAACCGCGGCAAGCGTGGCCGTACGGCCTTTGATGTGGTCCGCGTAGTTGTACCGGCGAAACGGCCTAACGCAGGTCTCTACGAGGTCTTTGATGCCCTCAGGATCGAACTCTGTTGCGATTTCCGGAAAACGCGCGACACCGTTCCGAACATAAATCCCCGTTGCTGCATCATATCCCGCCTGCGCGATCAACGTCCCGTCGGGACGTAGCACGGGGTGATCCACGACCGCTGAGAGCTTGGGCAGGTGATCTACCAGAAGCTCGTGAATCTGGTTGAGCGTCCTCGGCGGCAGTTGGACCGGTTTCCGCGCCTCCTGGCCCTTCTTTGCAACAGTCTCGACCGGCGCCACGATTTTTGACAGTTCGTAGTCAAGGCGATTAATAGTCAGGCACCGCGCCGTACCATTACGCATCACGAAAGGTGTATCACCAGACATGAAATATGCACCGGTTTCGGCCAACGCGACGACGCAACTATCCACTGTGGATGCGGGATCCACACGAGAAACAAGAACCTCACGACGTGGTATTTCGATATCGTCGATGTGCTTGAACAGCTGATACCTTTTGCTGCTGCTGGAGTAGCTGTCCAGATGTGGCTCATCACCTTTCAGGCGAAGCTTGCCGACGACCCCCGCCTCCGTGGGATCCGTCCCCATCGGATCGAATGCATCCCAACCATCGAACACTGCCTTGTTCATCAAAATTTCGGACACGGAATGTCTCCGCAGAGATCCGGTCCGCGGGCACCTCAAGGACAGCAAGAACGCACCAGAGAGCACCTTATCATCGATGGCACGCTTCAGCGCCTCCCGCGCTACCGCCTCGGGTAACTCAGTCATGTCCTCGGCACGCTCCGCGATCCATACCTCCCGCTTTTCATCTGCGGCAGCCTGAACGGCCTTGATCGCTTCCTCCCTTTTTTGCTGGGCGAGGGCCAAGGTTTCCTCGTCCACAGTGACTGTTTCAGCATCGAGGAATTTCTCTGACATATCCATCATACCAACTCCGGAAGGCCGCGTTTCTGAATGATGCCTTGGCCAGTACTGGCACCTGCCGCGAAATCGAGGCGAGACGGCTGATAAACGCTCTTGTCAAAGAAGGCCCGCTTGAGGATCTGGCCAGCTTTGCTCACCATGATCGACCCATGTCCTGCTGCCCATGCCCTGTCCCAGAGCGCGTTTGCAAGGTCGGGAATTCTCCGTGCATTGGAAACAGGAATGTAAAGGCGCTGCCCCCGCAGACCGCGAAGTTCGCGGCCATCATCTGCGTAAATGTAGCTGCTCGAAGAGGGATACCAAATCATCAGCACATCACTCAGTTCTGGTGCGACCCTGCGCACAATCGCAATGGCTTCTTCTTTGGAAAGTGCGGGCCCATCTTTCGGCGGGTCGATATCAATCATAAAAATACCGGGGCCATCGGACCATTCGAAATGATCGTTGGTCCGTGCGATATGTCCCTCGCGCTTGTTTTCGGGCATTGCCGCGAGTTTGGATTTTGTCACAACAACCCCAGCGGCAGGGCCTTTGGGCACGCCGTAGACCAGAGCTTCATTGGTGCGCAGCGCCCCCAACATCTCCGCGAACTCAGCAAGCGTGTCAAACGCGCGCACAGCATAGGTGCCGCGCAACAAATGACCGCCAGACTCGGTCATGAGGTCCTCGCCCTGCAGTGTGATGCGTTTCGTCAAACGGCGCGGCTCATCACTCGAAATAACCGTTACCATAATCGCCATATGCTCTTCCTCAATTTGTTCTCAACAACAAAGGAAGGAGGTCAGGCTGCATCCCGCAAGCACTTTTATCACCCGAAAAATCGGAAGTTTAGGACAAAAAATATCAGCTTTTTGAACTCACTACAGTTTTTCAGATGGGTCGTCCGAAGTTTTTTGCTTCTCCGACACAGGGCGCGACGAAGCCGAATTCTAGGAAAAATCATTTCCTAAAATGTAGGTGTAGTAATGCAGTGATTTACTGTTCTGAGGGGGGAGAGAGTAAGCATGGGACGAATGGTGTGGAAATGGGGCGGGTTTCACTGCATTAGATCCTCAATCGACCTTCTCAAGTTTTCGAAAACATCTCGGCAATGCCATTCGACCCGATCAGTTTCGCCAGCCTGCGCCCTTTCGGAGTTCGGCGCCATGTCAGGAATATGATTTGGTCAAACGTGCTGGGGAGGGGCATGATGCGATGATTTTCGACAGCTGTCGCGTGGAGCGGCAAAATGCTGTTTGCCGTCCCGGAATGCGCCATGTTCACAATAATCGGCAGAGAGTCGATTTCGACGAGGGATGTCAGGCTGCGCCAATCCGGCCCGGCATAGGTGTCGAGAAACTGTTCTGCCCGTTGGCGCAGGCCACTGCGCCTGGATTGCAAGACCAGAGGCTGACGTTTCAAAGCCCGCCGTAGCTCTGCCTGATTGCGGTAATCTTCGGGCAAATGAAGACCGGCCATGGCAACGCTGCCACGCAACACCGGCGATTGCGCATAGGTCGGATCATTCAGCGCGGCATCCAGAAGAATGCAATCGAAGCGCCCGGTATCGAGGCCGATCAAAAGATCCTCTGCAAGCGTCGAGGCGATAGAGACCCGAAGCCCCTGCCGATTGTGCATCTCCGTATTGAGTCCGGCCAAAAGCGTGGCCAGCTCCCCGAAGGGTGTGGCGGGAATGATCGAGCCCAAACTGTAGCGCCGGGACACCTGACTATGCTGTGGCTCCGACACTTGGGACAAGGCCCGCCATTCGGCTTCGAGCTGACCGGTCAGGTTGACCAGCCTGAGGCCTTCGGGCGTCGGGTCGATGCCCTTGGGGCCACGCAGGATAAGCTTTGTGTCGAGGGTGCGCTCCAGGAGGCTGATTTGCCGCGTCAGTTGCGGTTGTGCCAGATTCATCTGTTCGGCCGCACGGCGGATGGAGCCGACACGCAGCGCTTCGGACAGGCGAAACAGAGCCGCGAAACTGATGGATTTATCTGGCACGCGCTCGGCCTCGCAGCTGAGAATCTGACGGCAGAGAGCGGCGAGGCGCGCGATGGCGGGGGTCCTGCGCTGCGCGTCGATCGTTAGCGAAATACCGTCTTCGCCGCGACGCACCAGAGGAAACCCCAGATCGTCCTCAAGCCGCGTCAGGGCGGCTCCGATGCTGGACACCGGCTGGCCACAGGCGCGGGACGCGGCGCGTATGCCGCCGTGCCGCAACGCGAGATCCGCCATAATGATCGTGGAACTTCTCATGCCTTTGCGTATCCCGTGTCCATATTTTGACATATGCCATAAAAAAATATCCGATGCTATGCTGATCGAAAGAAAAGACAGGGACGGGGCCGGAATCGGCGTGTCATAGGCGGCGGCCCCTCGGTGAAAGGAGACATTATGTCGGATTTCGATTTGGTTCTGACCGGGCATGTCGTTTTGTGCGACCGCGAAGTGGAAAACGGCTTCGTCGCCGTCCGCGCGGGCAAAATCGCGCTTTTGGGCGAAGGCGCGGCGCCTTCTGCGCGGGAACGTCACGATCTCGGGGCGGCTATGATCCTGCCCGGCGCCGTCGATGCCCAGGTGCATTCCCTGTCGCAAAAAGGCGCTGAAGGCTTTGCCGCATCGACGGCCGCAGCCGCGGCGGGCGGGGTCACGACCATCGTGGATATGCCCTATGACGAGGGCAATCTCGTCTGCTCCGCCGAGGCCGTTCGCATCAAAGCCCAAGAGGCCGAGGCAGAGGCCCGCGTGGATGTGGCGCTCTACGGCACGATTGACCCGACAGAGGGCGCGGCGCGGATCGCGGAACAGGCCGAAGCCGGTGTCTGCGCTTTCAAATTCTCGACCTTCGGCACCGATCCCAAACGTTTCCCCCGCATTTCCCCGGCGCTGCTGATGGCCTGTTTCAAAGAGGTCGCGAAAACTGGGCTGGCCGCCGGGGTCCACAACGAGGACGACGCCTTCGTGCGCGAGGCGATCGCCGCCGTCGAGGCCGCAGGTATCACCGATTGGCGCGCCCATGGCCTGTCGCGCCCGCCCATGACGGAAATTCTGGCGGCACTTCAAATCTATGAAACCGGCGCAGCCACCGGATGCCCGGCGCATGTGGTGCATTGCTCGCTCGGGCGCGGCTATGAAATAGCCAAACACTATCGCGACGAAGGGCATCACGCCACGGTTGAATGCTGTATCCATTACCTGACGCTTGATGAGGAAAACGATGTCGCCCGGCTGGGTGGCAAGGCCAAGATCAACCCCCCGATCCGGCCGCGTGAAGAGGTGGAGCGGCTCTGGCGACACGTTGCGGCGGGCAATGTCTCCATGGTCTCGACCGATCATGTGAGCTGGTCCGAGGACCGGAAAACCGATCCGGAGATGTTGAAAAACGCCTCCGGGGTGCCGGGGCTGGAAGTGATGATCCCGCTCTTTGTCAAAGGCGCGCTGGCGCGGGGAATTCCCCTGACCTGGGCCGCGCGGCTTTTGGCCGAGAACCCGGCACGACATTTTCGCATCGACCATGCCAAGGGTGGTCTCGCTGTGGGACGAGATGCTGACCTGACCGTCTTGGAGCCGGTTGCGAAAACCTATGACGCAGGTGCCAGCACGGTCTCGGTTGCGGGCTGGTCGCCCTATGACGGAATGGAGCTGCCGTGGACGACGGCGGGCACATGGCTGCGCGGAGCGCAGGTGTTCGACGGCACGACGGTTCTGGCAGCGCCCGGAAATGGAGCCTTCCTGCGTCCCGAGCGTCCGCTGGGCCTGCGCAAGGCGGTGCGCGCATGAGCAATCTACGCGTTCGCACCGACCGGATCGCCGCCGATCTGACGGCGCTGTCAAAGATCACCGACCCGGATCGCCCCTGGACACGTCGCGCCTTTTCGCCATGTTTCGACGAAGGCCGCAATTGGTTGGCCGCGCGTTTCGCGGAGGCCGGGCTTGCGGTCACGACGGATGCCGGGGGCAACCTGATCGGGACGCGGAAGGGCACAGAAAGCCTTGGCACCATCATGCTGGGATCGCATTCCGACACAGTGCCGGACGGCGGCCGGTTTGATGGCGTGGCCGGTGTCATTGTGGCGCTGGAAGTGGCCCGGAGCCTGGCGGAACGCGGGATCGAGCTGCGGCACGATCTGGCGGTCACGGATTTTCTGGCGGAGGAGGTTTCGGTCTTTGGCGTCTCATGTATCGGATCGCGCGCCATGGCAGGGGTCTTGCCCGACAGCTGGATGCCGTTGCAGCACGAGGGCCGGTCGCTCGACCAGGCGATGCGCGATGTCGGTGGCGACCCGGCTTCGATGACGGCACGTAGCGACATCCGTGCCTTTCTCGAACTGCACATCGAGCAAGGGCCGGTGCTGGAAAGCTCCGGCACGGAAATAGGACTAGTCACCACGATTGCCGGCATCACCCGTGTGGAGGTGATCCTCACGGGTCGCCCGGATCACGCTGGGACGACCCCGATGGGGCATCGCGCGGATGCGCTCGTGGCGGCCTCCGATCTGATCAGCGCGATTGATGCTGAAGCCACTGCACGCAGCGAACAGGGATCGCATTTCACAGCGACCGTGGGCGAATTCTCGATTGAACCGGGCGCGGCGAATGTGGTGCCCGGGCGGGTGCGGATGTTGATTGATGCGCGCTCTGAAGAGCGGGCGCAGATGCTCGCGTTCCTCGATTGGCTGGAGGCACGAACCCAGAGCCTGCCGATGGGCATCTCAGCCGAATTGACCCGCCTCTCCGACAATTTTCCGACACAGATGGATGGGGGGCTTGTCGATCATCTCGAAAGCGCTTCGGCGCGGGTCGGTGCCTCTGCCACGCGCATGGTGTCGGGTGCCGGGCACGATGCGGCTTTCATGGCGCGGATTGCGCCTGCGGCCATGGTGTTCGTGCCCTGTCTCGGCGGGCGCTCGCATTGCCCCGAAGAATGGGCGGAGGCGACGGATATCGCCCTTGGGGCAGAGGTCCTGGTGGAAACCGTCATTGCCGTGGATCAGACTTAAAGGAAGGAACAGAAATGCGTCGTATTTTGACAGAAAAAGACGTCGAACCCGCCGTGCGCGGTGGTTCGGTCTATGCCGCCGGGGGCGGTGGCTGGGCCGATCACGGGCGCCAGCTGGGCTATGCCGCCGTCGGGGCAGGGCAACCGGAACTCGTCAGCATCGATGAGTTGAACGAAGAGGATTGGGTCGCGACCGCCGCCGCCATCGGTGCGCCGGCCTCGACCACGCCCTGGGAAATGCGCGGTGTGGATTACATCAAGGCGGTTGAATTGTTGAACGAGGCTTTGGGCACGCCCGTGGCCGGGCTGATGGTTGGGCAGAACGGCAAAAGCTCCACCTTGAATGGCTGGCTTCCGGCCTCCATTCTCGGGTGCAAGGTGATCGACGCCGTGGGCGACATCCGGGCGCATCCGACGGGCGACATGGGCTCCATCGGCATGGCCGGATCGGACGAGCAGATGATCCAGACCGCCGTCGGCGGCAACCGTGATCAGAACCGTTACATCGAGCTGGTCACCCGGGGCGCGACGGCCAAGGTCTCGCCGATCCTGCGTACGGCTTCCGATATGTCGGGCGGCTTTATCGCCTCGGCGCGCAACCCTCTGCGGGCGAGCTATGTGGCGCGCAACGCGGCGCTGGGCGGGATCTCGATGGCGCTCGATCTCGGGCACGCGATCCTGGCCGCCGAACCTAAAGGCGCGACCGCCGTCATCGACGCCATCGTCGAAAAGACGAAGGGCACGATCCTGATCGAGGGCAAGATCACCGCCAAGGATGTGCGCTACACGAATGAGGCCTTCGACATCGGCACCGTCACGGTGGGGCAGGGCGATCATGCGATGACGCTGCATGTGATGAACGAATATATGGCCGTCGACGATGCAGGAGGGGCGCGTCAGGCCAGTTTCCCGGATGTGATCACCACGCTGTCGAGCGAGGCCGAGCCGCTCTCCGTCGGTCAATTGGAGGTGGGCATGACGGTGCATGTGCTGCATGTCTCGCGCCAGGTGATCCCGTTGGGCGCCGGGGTGTTGGACCCGGCCGTTTATCCGCCGGTCGAACGGGCCATGGGGATCGAATTGGCGCGCTATGTTCTGGAGGGCCACAATGCCTAAAGACAACCCACGCCACCCTGATTTTCCGATCCCCGGCGGGCCTGAACGACGCGCGAAATCCTGGCGTGCCGAAGGACTATTGCGGCTCATGGAGAATGTGCTGGCGGTTGGCGAAGCGCCGGAGAAACTCATCGTCTATGCGGCCCTTGGCCGGGCGGCGCGCAACTGGCCAGCGCATGATGCCATCGTCAGAACGCTCTGTGAGATGGAGGAAGACCAGACCCTGGTGATCCAGTCCGGCAAGCCGGTGGGGCTTTTGCGCACCCACAAGGGCGCGCCGATGGTGGTCATGGCGAATTGCAACATCGTGGGGCAATGGGCCAAGCCCGACGTGTTCTATGAGTTCGAGCGCAAGGGGCTGATTTGTTGGGGCGGTCTGACGGCGGGCGCCTGGCAATATATCGGCAGTCAGGGCGTCATTCAGGGCACCTATGAAATCTTCATGCGGATCGCGGAGCGTCGGTTCAACGGTTCTTTGGCCGGGCGATTCATCCTGACCGCCGGTCTCGGCGGTATGGGCGGCGCACAGCCTCTGGCCGGGCGCATGGCCGGGGCGGCCATTCTCTGTCTCGATGTCGATGCGGAGCGGGCGAAGAAACGTCAAGAGATCGGCTATCTCGACGAGATCGCCCCGGATCTCGACACCGCTCTGGCGATGATCAAGGCGGCGACGGACGAAGGCCGCGCTGTCTCCGTGGCACTGGTCGCGAATGCGGCAGAGGTCTATCCCGAAATTCTGGCACGCGGGATCGTCCCGGATATCGTCAGCGATCAGACCTCTGCGCATGATCTGGTCTATGGCTATGTGCCGGAGGGCTATGACCTCGCCCGCGTGCAGCGGCTGCGCGATCAAAACCCGGAGGAATTGATCGAAGCCGGGCGCGACAGCATCGCGCATCAGGTGACGGCGATGCTCGGCTTTCAAAAGGCAGGCGCTGAAGTCTTTGACAACGGCAACCTGATCCGCACCCAGGCCAAGGCTGCCGGGATCGAAGACGCCTTCGATATTCCGATTTTCACCGAAGCTTACCTGCGCCCGCTATTTGCGCGCGCGATCGGGCCGTTCCGTTGGATGGCGCTGTCGGGCGAAGAAAGCGATATCGCGAAAATCGACGACGTGTTGCTGGAGATGTTCCCGGACAATAAGATTGTCACCAACTGGATCAAACTGGCGCGTGCGCATGTGCCCTTTGAAGGTCTTCCCGCCCGTATCGCCTGGCTAGGGCATGGCGAACGCACGGCTCTCGCGCGTCGGGTGAACGACATGGTGGCCGCAGGCGAGCTGGCCGGACCCGTCGCCTTTTCCCGAGATCACCTCGATGCCGGGGGCATGGCCCATCCGAACATCATGACCGAAGGGATGCGCGACGGCTCTGATGCCATCGCCGACTGGCCGTTGCTTGATGCGATGACCCTCTGTTCTTCGGGGGCCGATCTCGTTGCGATCCACTCGGGAGGTGGCGGCTATTCCGGGTTCATGACCTCTGCGGGGGTCACCGTGGTGGCTGATGGCACCAAAGAGGCCGACACCCGGATCGACCTGTCTTTGACCAATGATACCGCGCTGGGTGTGATCCGATATGCCGATGCCGGCTACCCGGATGCGCTCGATGAGGCGCGGGTCGGAAAGGTCGGTCACATCGCTCTCTGACCGATCCTGCCGGGAGCGACTGCTGCGTGGCTCCCGGTCCTATAAAAAACTTTAAAGACCTCTCAACAACAGGGAAACCATCATGAGACAACTTAAATCATTTCTGGCTGCGACCGTCTTGCTGGCTGCTCCGGCCTTTGCTCAGGAGAGCGTGACGCTGAAGTACTCGTCCTTCCTTCCTGCGACGACGGTCAACAACGCCTTGTCGGCACCCGCTTTGGCGGCACGTCTGGACGAGTTAACGGAGGGTGCATTGAAAATCGAACTTTACCCCGGCGGTTCTTTGGTGTCCGGCGGTGAGGTCCAGATGAAACTGGTGCTTGACGGTGTAGCCGATATCGCGGAGATCCCGCTGCCCTATACGCCGGGCCGTGTCTCCGGGCTCGATGTTTTCGAACTGCCGAACATGGCGCAGAGCAATTCCGACGGCGCGCTGGCGAGCATCGCGTTGATCGACCAAGGATTGATCGGCGGCATGGGCGATCTGATCGCCCTGGGCATGTTGCAATCCGGGCCCTACTACATCCACACCAAAGATGAGATCGGCAGCCTGGACGATCTACGCGGCAAGAAACTGCGCGTTTCGGGTCAGACACAGGCCCAGATCGTCAGCCGTCTCGGCGCCGTGCCTGTGTCCAACATTCCGGCCACTGCGATGGCTGAAAACGTCAGCCGAGGCCTGATCGACGGCGCTTTGGTCGACACCGGGAACCTCTATAACTTCGGGGTCGGCGATCTTTTGACCTATCACGTCACCAACCTGCCGCTTGGCTCCTTCGCCGTGCTCTTCGGTCTGTCCAAAGCGAAATACGACACGCTCCCGCCTGAATCTCAAGACGCTATCGATAGCGTGAAGGGCGATTGGTACACCACCGTTCTGGGCGGCAACATGGACAAGCAGACCCAGGATGTCGTGGCCCGGCTGGAGGCCTCCGAGGTACATCATTTCGTCACACTGAGCGACGACGATCTGGCGCGTGCCGATAGGGTCTTGTCGCAGGTCACCGAGAAATGGGTCGCGAAAGCCCCGGAAAACGCCGCCATTCTCGAAGCTGCGCGTACGGCGCTTGGCCAGTAGATCACAAGAGGTGAGGTCATGTTGAAACTGGCAAATTCAATTGCCATCATCGGCCTCACCGCCTTGCTGGCGGTGACGGGGCTGGTGTTGTTCGAAGTGGCGCTGCGCTCCGAAGCCATGCTGGCGCTCAGGGGTGTCTGGCCTTGGCTGGACGACGTCTTATTCGGTCTCGGCGTGGATGGGATCAGCGATCTCTACGCTCCTCTTGGCATCGTGGCCGTCGCCGCCTGTTTTCCGGCGATGGTCGCGACCCGCTCGGCTATCACCGTGCGTTTTGTCACGAAAACCCTGCCCTGGCGTTTGCGTGAAGGCTTCGAAGCTATGGGGTCTCTCTGTCTGTCCGCCATGTTCGCGCTCATGGCCTGGTGGGTAACGAGCTACACGCTCGATCTCTGGCGCAGCGGTGAAACCACCTGGCTTATGGAGCTGCCGCGCTGGCATGCGTGGGCCGTGGCCTGCCTCTGTCTTTGGGTGGCCGTGGGCATTCAGGCAGTCGTCAGTCTCAAACAGCTTCTGCGCGCCTGCGCCCGCCATGAACCCGAGCCCCTCCCGCAACCCATTTCTGATCTGGAGTAAGTCATGTCCCCCATTCTCATTGGAGGTCTCGGACTTCTGTGCCTTCTCGGCGTGATCCTTCTCAATGTACCGATCGCGGCCGCCATGGCGCTTGTCGGTGTCATCGGCACGCTGGTGCTCGACCCGCTGGCCTCGGTGTTTTCGCTTTTCGGCACCTCGACCGTGCAAGCCCTGTCTTCTCAGGATCTGATCGTCATTCCGCTGTTCATTCTTATGGGCGGTTTCGCCATCGTCTCCGGCCTTTCGACTGAAATCTACCGGCTGGCCCATGCCTGGGGCGGTCATCTGCGCGGTGGTCTGGCGATCACGACCGTGGGGACCAGCGCGATCTTTGGTGCAATCTGCGGCTCCTCCGTGGCGACCACCGCAACCATGGTGCAGGTGGCACTGCCGGAGATGCGCCGCCGCGGCTATTCCGATGCGCTCATCGCCGGCTCCATCGCCGGGGGCGGCACATTGGGCTCGCTCATCCCGCCTTCTGTGATCATGGTCGTCTACGCGATCCTGACCCAGCAAAGCGTGCTAGATCTGTTTCGTGCGGCGGTCATTCCCGGTCTGGTCGCGATTGCGCTCTATTTTCTCGCCATCCGGCTGTTTCTGATGCGTCACCCGGGCGATGGCCAACCAGCGCCGCGCGCCAATTGGGGCGAACGGGTGCGCGCCACGACGCAGGCGCGGCTGACCCTGCTTGTCGCCGGTGTCATGCTGGGCGGGATTTACAGCGGCATCTTTACCGTCACGGAAGGGGCGGCCATCGGCGTCCTTCTGGTGCTGGCGGCGAGCCTGTTGCGCAAAAAACTGACGCGGGAAAACTTTGCTGCGACCCTTATTCGGGCGGCGTCGAATATCGGCATGATCTACCTGATCCTGATCGGCGCCGAAATCTACAAGAGCTTCCTGACGCTGTCCGGTCTGCCAGCGGCCACCGTGGCTTGGGTCGGCGGGCTCGATCTTCCGCCGATGGTGATCATTTCGGTGGTGATCCTGCTCTATCTCGCTTTGGGCTGCGTGTTCGATGCCATGGCGGCGATGATCCTGACGATGCCTTTCGTTTTCCCGCTCGTGGTCAGCCAGCTCGGGTTCGATCCGGTGTGGTGGGGCATCATGAACGTGATGATCATCGAGATCGGCATGATCACACCGCCTGTCGGGATCAATATTTTCGTACTGAACGGCATGCGGCCGGACCTCGCGATCAAGGATATCTATCGCGGCATCACGCCCTTCGTGGCGGTCGATCTGATCCGCATCCTGATCTTTTTGCTGTTCCCCGGGCTGATGCTGGTTCTGGTGTAAAGGAGAGTGTGATGACACAGACGATCAACCGCCCGCTGGAGGGGGTCCGCATCCTCGATTTCACCCGTGTGCTTTCCGGGCCGTTCTGCACCGCCATGCTGGCCGACATCGGCGCCGAGGTGATTAAGATCGAAAGCCCGACCGGCGACGATCAACGCCATATGGGGGCGATGCGGCATGGGCAATCCGTCAGTTTCGAACTGATCAACCGCAACAAGAAAAGCCTTTGCCTCGATCTGAAATCCCCGGAGGCCAAAGAGGTTATTCTTGACCTCGTGGCATCCTGCGATGTGGTGGTCGAAAATTTCCGTCCCGGCGTCGCGGCACGTCTGGGTGTGGATTACGACACATTGCGCAGGGTGCGCCCGGATTTGATCCATTGCGCGATTTCCGGCTTCGGGCAGGAGGGTCCCCTGACCAAACGCCCGGCCTATGATGTGGTGGCGCAGGCAATGAGCGGGTTCATGAGCCTCACCGGCGAGCCGGGGCGCCCGCCGGTTCTGGCCGGCGACTCGATTGGCGACACGGTGCCCGGCATCTATGCCGCCTGGGCAATCTGCGCGGCGCTGTTCCGGCGCGAGCGCACGGGGCAGGGGGGGGAGATCGACGTCGCGATGTTCGACTGTCTGTTTTCGCTTTTGCCGACCGCTCTGGCGCAGTTCCAGACCACCGGCACAGCGCCAGAGCGCACCGGATCGACGCATCCTTTGTCGGCCCCCTTCGGTGCGTTTCAGGCGCAGGACGGGCATTTCGTGCTGGCCGTCGCCAATGCGCCGCTCTTCGCGCGGTTGTCCGAGGCGCTGGGGCTGCCCGATCTGCCCTCCGATCCGCGATTTGTCGACGACCAGAAACGCCGCGCACATGAGGACGATCTGCGCGCCATCATCGAAGGCTGGAGCGCTGACAAGCCGGTCGCAGAGGTGATCGATCTGTTTGAGGCCAAGGGCATTCCTGCCGCGCCGATCTGGAACATGGCGGAGGCCGCCGCCAGCCCGCAGGTTGCGGTGCGCGATTTGCTCTCACGTCAGGTTGAGACGGCGGCCGGGCCGCTCGATTTGCCGGAGCAACCGGTGCAATTCGTCGGCTGCCTCCGTGGGGGGCAAAAAGCGGCACCGCGTCTTGGAGCGGATGAGGCGCTCCGGGCCGCTCTGGATATTTGAATTACCCATCAGGAGACTTCCATGAATCTTGACTTTTCCCCCGAGGACCGGGCTTTTTTCGCGCGCGTAAAGGACAGGCTGTCGAGCGCTCTGCCCGAAGATATCGCGGCCACTATCCGCACCAACCAGCCGCCCTCGAAAGAGGAGATGCTGCGCTGGCAGGACGTGCTGGCGGCAGAGAACTGGCTGGCGGCCGGATGGCCTGCCGAACATGGCGGCCCCGGGCTGACCCCGACCCAGCGCTATCTGTTCGAACAGGCCTACGGGGCGCTCTATGCGCCGCCGCCTGTGCAATTCGGCATCACGATGGTCGGCCCGATCCTCTACACCTATGGCTCGGATGAGCAGAAACAGCGGTTCCTGCCTCGGATCCGCGAAAACCGGACCTGGTGGTGTCAGGGCTATTCCGAGCCGGGCGCGGGCTCCGATCTGGCCAGCCTGCGCACCACGGCGGTGCTGGACGGCGACAGCTATGTCGTCAACGGTCAGAAAACATGGACGACCTGGGCGCAATGGGCGGACTGGATGTTTTGTCTGGTGAAAACCGACCTGACGGTCAAGCCGCAGGCGGGCATCAGCTTTCTGTTGATCGACATGAAAACCCCCGGCATCACGGTGCGCCCGATCCGCACCATCGACGGTGATACGGAAATCAACGAGGTGTTTCTGGACAATGTGCGGGTGCCTGTCGAGAACCGTATCGGCGGTGAAGGACAGGGGTGGACCTATGCCAAGGTGCTTCTTGAACACGAACGTTTCATCATGTCGGGCGCGGCACGGTCGCGGCGGGACCTGACGGCGCTTCAGGCGCTGGATCAGGGCAGGTTTGCGGCACGGATTGAGGCGCTCGATACGGAACTTCTGGCGCTCGAATATCTGGAATTGCGTTTGCTGTCGGCGATGAATGCCGGGGGCAATCCGGGGCCACGCACATCGGCGCTGAAAATTCGCGGCACCGAGATCACCCAAGCGATTTCCAAACTTCGCCTCGATATGGCGCGCGATTGGAGCGGCGAGAAACCGGAGGTTTTGCAAAACGCCGAGAGCAGTTGGCTCAACCTGCGCAAGCTCACCATCTGGGGTGGTTCGAACGAGATTCAGCGCAATGTGATGGCCAAGGTCGTTTTGGGGATTTGAAGGGATAGGATGATGGATTTTGAACTGAATGACACCGAGCGCATGCTGTCCGACACGCTGGATCGTTTTGCCCTGAGCGCAGCCACAGAGACCGGCGCGCATTGGCAACATTGTCTCGACATGGGCTGGCATATTGCCTCCGTATCCGAAGAGCTGGGGGGCTTCGGTCTCGGGCTAAACGGGCCGGTTCTCGTGGCGCGTAGCCTTGGTGGGCTTTTGTCACCGCTGGACTGGGCGCGGGATGCGCTTCTGCCGGCTATACTTCTTGCTGGCTTGTCGCCGGATGATCCGCGTGCCGCGCAGGCGCTCGATGATTTTCTGGCAGGGACGTTGAAACCCGTGGTCGCAGCCGCCGATGCGGAAAACCGAGTTTCCCTGCCCAAGACCGTGAATCTGGCGCTGGCTCTGACAGATGGGGGGACCCGGCTGATCTGGATGGAACAGCCAGAGCTGACAGGTGCGGAGACGATTTCGGTCGCCGGCGAAGAGACGGTGTCGATCCCCTTGCCTGACGCGCCGGGGCTGGCCTTGTCCAAAGACCTCACTGATCGTCTGCGGACTGCCGCCCATGTGGTCGCCGCGGCGGATCGTTTGGGGGCGATGGAGAAAGCTTTTGCCATGACGCTGGACTATTGCCGGACGCGGCATCAGTTCGGGCGGCCTTTGAGCGGGTTTCAGGCGCTGCAACATCGTCTCGTCGATATGTCCATCGCTTGCGACGAGACGGAGGCGCTTGTCCTGGCCGCTGCCATGGCGGCGACCGGCGATCGGCCTGACGCGATGCGATTGGCGACGGCGGCCTGGGCCCGCGCAGGCGATTTGGGACAGCGCTTGGGCGAGGAGGCGATCCAGCTCCACGGTGGCATCGGCATGACCGAGGAATGCGAGGTTGGATGCTATGTGAAACGCATGATGGCACGACAGCCCATTGTGAGTACCCCATAAAGTGGGCATTGGCTCAAGCGACACTTTGCCTGCGGGATGAATAAAAGAGGGCAGGGAAAATGGCCTGCGGCGTATTGCTCTCGGAACACGCGGCGTCTGCGTCACGATGCTCGGAAAGGCTTGGCTTGGGGGCGGACAAGAGGCTTTCCTTTGCTTCACGTCGTTTCAGACATAAGTGAACTCGCCCTATATTGGGGCGGCATCACGCGCCTGTCATTTCATTGCCTGCTCTACGATTGCAGGAACAGTAACAGCGCTCTTTGTTGGGGCAAGGAAAGCTAAAAGCGGTCGACCATGGAAGCGAGAGGAACTGGCACCGTTCGTGATGAAGAAGTAATTTCCCAAAAGCGTGCGAGCTTGCATCCACCGAACCTATTTGACCTTTCTTGGTGTGGGGCATGCAGTAATTATGTATCAACGGATACTAGGGGCTGTTGACGATCAGAATTCCCATTCGGTGTGCGTTCTGCTTCAAGGTTGCAAACAGAGGAGAGCAACCTTGAGCCGATGTGCCCTGACCGACGCCGATTGGGTAAACTCGTCGGTTTCAGGCTGAGGCCCGGGCAGGCGCATGACCTGCGCGCTGTTCCAGATTTGACCGCAGGACTCCGCGCCAACTACCTTGGTCTAATTTTGCACCACCGTTCTCAATAGGATTGGGTTATTTGCCTCGAACTGCAGACATGAGCTCAGAAAAGTCTGACACAACATCATACTTCACCCGGTCATTCGGGACGCTGTTGGCAATCTCCTCGAAGAACTTTCTGGCGCACTTGATTTTCTCGCGTTCCAACTCGCGGAACTTGAGAGACGGCTGGGAGCCTTTTGTTTCCGCGACAAAATAGATGTGCTGCACTGATTGCTCTTTGAAAGCTATCGCCCAGTCGGGATTGTAGTCTCCGACAGGCGTGGGGATGAGAAACCCCTGCGGTAGCTTCGAATAGACGACAATTTCATCGCTTGTATCCAGGTCTTCGACAAATTTTCGTTCGACCCCGGAGTCGACCACAGCATAGTCGTAAATGTGATTTCGCAACTTCCCGACGGCCTGCGTCAGGTCGGTGCCACTCTGGGTCGCTGGGAAAATATCTGTGTCGTATCTGTCGGCAGTTGCATCATAGGTCAGATGCTCGATGACAGTCGTGGCTTTCTGCTCTTTGATTATGCGTGAGGCTTCGGAGATGAACTGTTCTGGGTTGGCCTGGAACGTCGAGAATTTAGCGGCACTCATTCCGGTCAGGATTTCTCCAACCGTTCTACGCGTGAGCTCTGCACCTTCAGCAAGTTTGCCGATGACGTCATATGAAACGAGCGAGTGGGCAGAACTGCTTTTTTCGCTGCGTATACCCGATTGCTTAAACGCACCTCCGGTTCGTAGTTGGGCCTCAGTCAGCTCATCCGAAAGTTTACCTTCGGTGACGACGTATTGCAGAGGCGAGACAAAGAGATCCCGGTCCAAAGCATCGACGCAGCGTTTGACCAGATCGTTGGAGTCAAATTCGACCTGATAGACTGCTTTCCGGTTGATGCGTTGCCAAAGTTTCTGAAACTCTTTCTTTTCGAAGTTTTTGTTTCGCGGGATCGCTTTGGGCTTACGGCCATCGCCCATCATGTTCTCGAGCTGGCCTTCGTTGAAGACGGTGTCGATCAGTTGCAGGATTTGATCCGAAAAAGGAGCAAGATCATCGGGCAAGGCTTCAATTTCACCCGCCTCTTTAGCCTGATGAAATTTGTCCGTGATGTTCTTCTTGCGGTCGATGTAGCCTTGTTGGATCAAATAGAACTCAATGCCTTCCGCCATGTCCTTGGACACAGTGATTTCACTGCCGTTCACCGTGATCGACTTGCCCTCGAAGTATTCCGCGTTCGCCTGGCGTGGGCGCTCCGACAGATTTTCAACGATTTCTTGCTGAAGTCCGCCAACAAAGTCTTTGTAGCTTTCGCTGGCCACCACGGTCAGGACGTTGATGTCATGCACGGTTGCCGCGTGATCCATACGGTCGCCGTTCTTGTTGACCGAAATGCGCAGACCCCGGCCAACCTCCTGGCGACGCGATATGGTATTGTCGCTGTGCTTGAGCATGCACATCACAAAGACGTTCGGGTTGTCCCAGCCCTCGCGCAACGCAGAGTGGGAGAAGATGAACCGCGTCGGCTCTTCGAAGGAAAGCAGCCGCTCCTTGTCCTTCAGGATCAGATCGTAGGCTGAAACGTCATCCGTCAACCCGGCGAACTCACCGCGCGCTTTGACCTTTGGATCAACGAGCTTGCCCTTCTTGTCGATCGAGAAATAGCCGTTGTGGGTCGCGCCGACGTCAATGCTGTCCAGGTGCTTTCGGTAGGCCTCATCCTCCAAAGGCAACTCGCCAAGATATTCGGCTTTCAGCGCTTCGTATTCCTCTTCGAAGACGCGGGCATATTCGCCTTTTTCGTCCTCAGCATCGTAGTCCCGATACTTCGCCACTTCGTCGATGAAGAACAGTGACAACACCTTGATGCCCTTGGCGAACAACTGCTTTTCGCGCTCGAGATGGGCTGCAATGGTCTCGCGGATCTGAATGCGGCGGATGTCGCGCTCCGTGACGTCGCCGCTGGCTTCACCGGCCTTCAGAACCGCTCCGTTCGTAAAATGCACCTCATCCACGCGCGCGTCGATGTCAGAGACAACGAAGTCCCGGTACTGATCGAGCCCCTTGGACAGATCAAATAGGTTGCGGCCCTTCTCAACCTTCCGCAGCACCCGCTTGATGCCCGAGTTGGTTTTTACCTCCATTTCGACTCGCGCAACTGGGTCGCTTTTGGAAATCTGGATGCCTTCCAGATAGAGATACGCATTCGTGCCTGTCAGACCCTTGGCCTGAATGCCGCGCACTTCGATCTTCTTGACCAGCTTCTGGCTGAATGCATCAACCGCATCCAGACGATGCACCTTGTTGTGGATGGTCTTGTGGGTTGCGGAATAGCGCAGGATGAACAGCGGGTTGAACTTGGGCAGGGCGTTCTGAGTTGCCGTGCCTTCCATCTTTTGCGGCTCGTCCAGGATCAGGATGGGGCGGTTCTTGGCAATCACGTCGATGGGGCGGCGGGACTGGAAATCATCGAGCTCCTCATAAATCCGCCTGTTGTCAGCACCTGACGCATTGAACGCCTGCACGTTGATCACCATCACGTTGATGCCCGCGTCCGAGGAAAAGCTCTCCAGCTCGTGTAGCCGCTTGGAGTTGTAGATGAAGAAACGCGCCTTCTTGCCGTAGCTTTCGACGAAATGCTCTGCCGTCATCTCCAGTGACTTGGCCACGCCTTCGCGGATCGCGATCGACGGCACCATGATGATGAACTTGGACCAACCATAGCGTTTGTTCATTTCGAAGATGGACTTGATATAGCAATAGGTCTTGCCCGTGCCGGTCTCCATCTCGATGTCGAGGTTGATGGCCGCACCCGCTTTGTAACTCGCGGGCTTGGTCCTGCCCTTGTCATCCACGAACCCGTTCAGGCTCTGCGACATCGACAGGTTCTGACGCTGTTGCACCTTGCGGATGTTCTCCAGAACCTGCGCATGCGTCAGTGCGATATCAGCGTTTTTGAACCCTTCATATTCGGCGTCCGCCCTTAATTGATCACCTTTCTTTACAACGCCCGGATCAATACGGAAAAGCTGGCCCGCCGTGTTGGGCTGGCCTTCGAAACAATCGACTACGGCCTCGACCGCTGCTGTCTGATAGGGTTGCGACTTGAACTTGATCTTCATGTGCGACGCTTTCTTAAATTCAGCGTTTCTTTCTTACTTTCTTTCTTAGGGTGTTCTTGTTTCATTCTTGGAGCTCCCACTTCGGCGAAGTCCGGGAGGCCGCGTTGAAAATCACCCCTTTGACGCGTAAGTTGCTGAGAAGGTTTCCAATTTTGTTTCTCTTTTGGTTGTCGTTCAAAGCGTCGCTCAGCTTGTCCCAGAGTAGATCATCGATGTCCTTTCGTGAAGCGCTGCCAAACTTTCGTAAAAATTCGACCACCATGTCAGCGTAGTGCTGATCATCAAATGCACGAGTCTTGATGTATTCGGCTTTCTTTGCAGATGCTGCTGCGACAGCTGCTGATACCCGAAAACGAGGCTTACGCCCTTCGATCAACTTCTTGCGCCTAAGCGCTTGAATCGCTGCGTCCGGCACTTCCAGGCCTTTCTGCACACGATCCAGAGCCAACACGTCCGTCAGCTGCAACCCGCCGTTTTCCATCAATACCCGGGTATAAGCTGGATCAACCACGCCACCATAAAGTGTCATCACGACGGCATCGCCGGAAACCTCGTAGTCTGGCATGGGGAGGTAGCGTTTGCGCTGCGTTTCATACATCCGTTGGATGCCATAGCCCATCTGGTCGATCATGTTCAGCTCAACCATCGCCTGCACCAGATACGGGTTTCGATATCCGCGTGGTGTCTTGTCGCCGCGAACATAGTCTTCGGGTTCACCTTCAAAGAACCGGCCAGCATTTTCGAGCACAAGCCGATCCGGCTTTTCGGTAACTATGACCCTCTGGTTTTGACCATAGTCTTGGTGGGCGATACAATTATGCAGCGCCTCAAGCACAACCTTTTGATCGTATTTCGACACCTCATGCGGCAGCAACTCATCATCGGGCAAGAGCCGCAGCTGGATGTTGCGGATGCGTTGATAGAGTTGCGATGTCGTCAGAAGAAAGGGCGGGCCGAAATGCTCATACGCGGTTTCTTGGCCCACCAGTTTCCATGTCATTTGCGCAGGGTGTGGGGAAAGCAAATAGGCGCTCTCGGCGCGCCCCAAAAGCAACAGCGCTGCGCGGGTCACCTGTCCGCGTTGTGTCACCTTGGCGCGGTCAAGCAATGTCGCGACCGGCCATCCTCGTACTTCTTCCGGATCGATGCGGTTCTGGAGCTTTTGGGCAAAGTTCGCACGTGCGCGCTCGACTGCGGCGGGGTCCAGATCATCCAGCGTAGCCCCCTCGACCAGCTGTGCTGTCCAGTCACCAGCTGACGCCTGAGAACGAATTTCGTCCTGCTTCGGAATACCCAAGGGCGCGAGGCTTTCGCCGGAACGCGCGTAATAATGCCCTTTCCATGCAATTGGGATACCACGCGGCGCGGCGGGAATTTCAAACATGACGACCCGCTTACCATCCACTTCAACCTCATGGATTTGCCGGAAGGTTGTCCGAGGGTCGGCATCTTGGGCGATCTGCTGCTTCAATCCGTCAAGGCGTTCACGTTCAGGGCGGTAGCCAGTTCCAACCACAGAGCGGGTCTTGTTGTTGACACCGAACACCAGCCATCCCGTACTGACATCACTTAGGTTAGCCTCATTGGCCATGGCGGAGAAGTAACGCCCGATCTTGTCTGTGTCATAGTCATTCGACACTTCCTTGAACTCGACCACCTCGTTCTCCCAGGTGGCGATCAGTTCGGTCAGTTTCTGATTTAGGGCGGTGGCGTCCATGAACTCAAATCGCCTTCACTTCGGTGTCGGGCGACATGGCTTTGAAAATCTGGCGCACGTTGATCTTGGTCTGGTCGTCGGCAAAGCCTGTGTCCTTAAACACGATCCGCATGGGGGCGTGGCCTGCCAGCTCTTTGACTAAATCCTCGGAGATGCCATCGTCGAAACAGGCCATCAGGGCGGTGTCGGCGACGAAGAAGACGGTTTTGCCCTGCACCGTCTCACGGCGGATGGGCAGGGTCAGGTCGACGCCCCAGTCGAGCAGGACTTGGAACAACAGATCCTCGGCCGTGCGGTCGGATTTGATATTGTCCACGCGGGACAGCAGGTCCGCCTGAGAGGTCTGATCCGGCGTGTAGAACACATCAGCCATGTTAGAGCTGTCGATCTTGAGCACGCGGAAGCCGACATCCTTGTTCCAATCGGGGTGACACTCCCCTTCGAGGATTTTCTGACCCGCACGGCGGATGCGCTCTTTTGAGAGCTCAGCGACATTGTCGAACCCGACGCTTTTCGCTTCCCCCTCTTCAGGGAGTTGTGTCAGCAAAAAGCGTCTGTTGCCGCCGTCTGATGCATTGGCTGCTAGGACTGCATGAGCGGTAGTTGCAGATCCCGCAAAAAAGTCGAGTACAACTGCAGACGGGTTCTTCTGCATCTCAATAATCCGCTTAATCATAGCAAGCGGTTTTTTACCGTTTTGGAATACGACACCACCTTCTTTTGACAGGTTCTTGGTTTCGCTTGCGTAGTCCCAATAGGTGCCCTTCATGTCTTTCTTGTAGAGAACACCATCACGCTCTTCAGCCACATCGCGAAGCCAAGCAAACAATCTGAAACTATCGCCCTTGTAGAACTGCTCGTATACAACGCCCTTATTCCTGCCCGAACGAGGCACATACTCAATAGAGTGCAAGTCAGAAGTTGTTCCGCCTTGTTCTTCCACGAATGCCATCACCCTGGGCCTGATCGAGCTTTGAGGCATCGCGGTTTGGAAGATCTTGTCGGCGTACTTGTTGTAGACGTCAGCCTCGCTTAGGTCCTCGGACTTTTGAAGCGATCCTACAGACGCAATTTTGAAATTTTCGCGCGCAAAGACTTTGATTTCGTTGCCCTCGCCGTCGACGGTGGAACCTAAAAGCTTCTTCTCGCCTGGCGACACTAGGACACTGGTATACTTCCAGCTTTTTCCTTCTTGACGGTATTCGTCCACCAGATCGCTTATTGGGAATAGGTCGAACGCGTTTTCGAAACCTTCGAAAAACGCCTTCGATTTGACATACACATGCAGAAACTCAACGTTCTTTTTAAGGCGCTTATCTTCACCGCCTCCGGACGCACCGGCTACATTCTTCATGTTCACTGCAATCGTATTAACAAAATTTTCTGCTCCAAAAATCTCGTCACAGACCTTTTTCAGGTTCTCCTGTTCCTCGTCATCAATAGAGATGAAAACCACGCCTTCGTCAGAAAGCACCCGTTGAGCCACTTTCAATCGAGCATACATCATTGAAAGCCACCGAGAGTGGAAGCGTCCGTTGGTTTCAAGGTTGGCGACGAACCGGATTCCATCTTCATCAATCATTCCAGACTCAAGCAAGTGCTCATCTTTTTTGACTGCAAAATCGTCGAGATAGATGAAGTCTTCTCCTGTATTATAAGGGGGGTCGATATAGATTAGGGCGACTTCGCCCAGATAGGTCTCTTGCAGCAGCTTCAGCGCCTCAAGGTTGTCGCCCTCGATGAACAGGTTCTGGGTGGCGTCGAAATCCACGCTTTCATCCCGCGCGGGGCGCAGGGTTTTGGCGATGGGGGCGTTGGCGGCGATCAGCGCCTCGCGCTTGCCCGGCCAGTTCAGGTGATACCGTTCCTGCGGCCCCTCGACGATGCTGTCCGACAGCTCTTGGCGCAGCTGGTCAAAATCCACCGCCAGACGCAGTTTGCCATCCTCACCCGCCGCCTCGGTCACGCAGCCGGGGAAGAGCGCGCGGATCTTGGCGATATTGTCCTGCGTCAGGTCAGGGCTGTGCATTTTCAGCTTTTCGATCTCGTCGCTCATGTTCGTCCCTCTGCCTATTCCGGCTTTTTCAGATGCTCGAAGTCCGCCTGCGCCTCACGCAGTTGACCGTGCAGTGTCATTTTGATGTTGAATTGCGTCTCGCGTTTCAACCTGGATTTCAGCTGGCTGATCTCACGCTCTTTGGTCTTGAGGGCGTGCGTCCGGTCCATCCGCGCGCTCAAGGATTCCGCCGTTTGCGGCACAATCGGCATGAGCGCCGTCAGGATCTGTTCATAAAGCACGCCAAGGTTCAGCGCCACTGGCAATGGGCTGCGCGGCGTATCGATCGGCAACCGATCCGAGCGCAGATAGTCCGAGAGCACCCATTTGCCCGCGTCCGCCTCTGACGGGCGTTTATGGGCGGCGGCGATTTGGATCTGGCCGTCCTGTTCCAGTTCGAACAGGATCGGAAAGGGGATGGCGCGGTCGATGGCCCTCAGCACATCGTCCTGCACCGCATCGGTTTTCAGCGTTACGCGGAAGACCTGTATTTCCGGCACGGATTTGGTGGCGGGCAGGTTGATCGTTTCCGAGGCCAGTTTGGCGCGCCATGTGATCTGGTCCACCTGCGCGACGAATTTGTCCTTGAGCGCGGTGGTGGCCTGCACGCGGTCGTAGATCCGCGTTTTGGGCACGACACGTTTCAGAAGCGTCGATTTGGGGTAGTCGTAGAGCGCGGTCATGCAGGATCCCTCACGACAATGAAGGCGAGCAGTTCAAAGTCATCGAGCCCTGCGATGGTGTGGGTCAGCGCCGTGGTGTGCCCGCCGGAAAAGAGACTGTCGAGGTCGCGCTCTTCCTTCACCTCGATCATGGATTTGATCGCGTCGCTGAGCAGTTCGGAATACTTGCCCATCTCACGCCCATCCTTGGTTTCCGCGTTGAAGGCGTCGCAGAGCGCCTTGATCGGTTTGTCCAGACCCTTGCAGCTTGAGCGGATCAGGTCGAGCAAGCGCTTCACCTCGGTGTGGTCGGCGATGACGTTCGCGTCGTTGTCGAGATAGATCAGATAGTAGGGGTGCAGCCGGTTCTGTTGGTTGACGTTCACATCAGGGTGGATGTTGCGCAGAGCAAAGATCACACCGGATCGCAGTCCCTTGGCAGGATTGGACGGGACGATGGCATGCAGGCCTTTGGGTTGGCCCGCCAGATCGCCATGTTCCTTGGTGTAGTTCAGCAGGTCCATGCGGAAATCGTTCAGGCCGAGGTCTGTGATGGAAACGCCGGTTTTGACGTCTTCGAGCTCAATCACCTCTTCCTGTAGGCGCTGCAACTGGTCCTTGCGATAGGCGACGTCACTGCTTTTCGCCGTCAGCACGTTGTCTTCGCCAGTGCCAGTCAGATCGACAATATGCATCCGGTTTTCAACGCGTTCCTTGAGGTTGATGTATTCGTCGAGCGAGATGTCGGGCCAGTAGTTGACCAACTGAATGGCGGTGTTGGGCGAGCCGATCCGGTCAACCCGGCCAAAGCGCTGGACGATGCGAACCGGGTTCCAGTGAATGTCGTAGTTGATCAGGTAGTCGCAGTCCTGAAGGTTTTGCCCTTCGGAGATGCAGTCGGTGCCGATGAGGATGTCCAGCTCTTCTGGCACCTCTGGCATGATCAGCGCCTTCTCTTTCGCTTTGGGGGCGAAGAGCGTCAGAACCGACTGGAAGTCGTAATGTGGCTTCAAGGTCGTCTTGGGGTTCCCTGAGCCTGTGACAATGCCCGTCTCGGACCCCCTCGCGCCTTTGAGAGCGGGCGCGACGTGGCGATAAAGATATTCGGCGGTATCCGCGTAGGCGGTGAAGATCAGAACCTTGCGATTGCCTGGGTTCAGGGGGGAGGCCATCTTCTGTTTGATGACGTCAATCAGGTGCTGGAGCTTGGCGTCCTCTTCAACGCCAACCTTTTCCATCTCAGCCAAGAGGCCCTGAATGATCTCACGGTCACCGCCCAAGTCAGCTTTCCACGTTGGGATATCCATATCCGCCAGGTTGATTTGGATCTTCTTGCCGATCGTGAATTCACCAAGTCCCGACAGTTCATCATCGTCGGTATCCATGCTGCCCATATCATTGAATACGTCTTCGATCCGGCCATTGCCGCCGCTCGCCTCGAAGCGATCGATGGCCTCCAGCATCGCGCCAATGTTTCGGGCAAGCGCACCCAACGTAAGGCGGAATGCCTCTACAGAGCTTTCAAGGCGTTTCAGAAGGTTCGTCGTCATCAATGCTTGCAAGCTGCGCTCGCGATCGGCCTGGCGCAGCGTACCTTTCGAGCCCTCTGTCTTGGTGTCATAGAGTTCTTCATATTTCCTAAGACGGCTCGGCTGGATGTAGTTTACCGGTGCGTAGACAGCCATTTTGAGAAGGGATAGGTCGCTGTAAATCTCGTCAAATCCCACGACATCCTCGCGGAACGTGATCGGGAGGTGATGGGAAATGGGCTTCTTACGCTCGGGGAATTGCCCGATGTCGGCCGTGTCGTAGAATTGCTCGATATGCTTGCGAGAACGCGCAATTGTCACCGAATCCAAGAGCTCAAAGAAATCAAGATCCAGCGCTCTAAGAATTGATTGCGCTGTGCGTTCCGCCGGAGGGAGCTCCGACCAAGTATTGAAGGCGGCTTGGGCCTTCCGGAAAATCTCTTCAACGCTGGATTTGGTCTTCAGGTTTCGGCTCAATGTGTCCGAATGCCCCTCGTAGGCTAATGCGAGCTGGTTGCGAAGATCGGTGAACCTGTTGTTAACGGGGGTCGCGGAAAGCATCAAAACTTTCGTCTTCACACCTGACCTGATGACTTTGTTCATCAGCTTCTGATACCGAGTTTCCCGATCCTTGTAGACGTCGTTATTTCGGAAGTTGTGAGACTCATCGATCACGACCAGATCATAGTTGCCCCAATTGACCCGATCGAGTGGGATGCCCAGAGACTCGCCCGATGTTCTGGAGAGGTCGGTGTGGCAGAGGACATCGTAGTTAAAGCGGTCGGCTGCAAACAGGTTAGTCTTGAGGTTAGTGTTGTAGTTGCGCCAATTGTCAGCGAGTTTTTTGGGGCAGAGAACCAGAACAGATTTGTTCCGTAGTTCATAATATTTGACTACCGCAAGCGCGGTGAACGTTTTTCCCAAACCAACACTGTCCGCAAGGATGCAGCCGTTATAGGTTTCCAGCTTGTTGATTACCCCAGTGGCGGCATCTTTTTGATAGTTGAACAGCTTGTTCCAGACGAGGCTGTCCAGATAGCCCGTCTGGTCGTTGGGCAGCACATCCTCGTCGACCTCCTCAAGGAATTCCCTGAAGATGTTGTACAGGATCAGAAAGTATATTCGTTGTGGCGAATTTTCTTGATAAACAGCCTCAATGTGCTGAAGGACTTGATCCGTCACATCTTGAACGTTTGCTGGGTTTGCCCAGACCTGATCAAACAGCGAAAGATAGGTCTTCGCAGACAGATCATCTTCGAAAGCATGCGTGAAGTTCGAAACAGCGTTGCCAGGCTGGTAGCCCAAATCGACGGCTGAAAACCCACTGATAGGCGAGAAAACCTTGTTTCCTTTGCGTGCTTCGATCGTCGCGAACTGCTGCATCGGGGCGTCAGTAGCGTTGGATTTGAAGGTGGCCTTCCTCCGGATCCAGTCCGCGCACTGTTTTGCAATGGCCTTTTGGGTCAATTTGTTCCGAAGGTGAATCTCGAAATCTGTGCCGTAGAGCGCGGTTTCCCTAAGCTGTTTCGGGATAAAGAACTCTCGTTTTTCTTTCTTTGAGCGCCCGAGCGCTTCGTTCGGAATGAAAGTTGGATCTGTCAGGATGAACTCAAGCTCTTTGACACTTTCCAATTCATCACGCAGCGCTTCATATGCAAAGATTGAGAAGCAACTGGCCGCCACCCGGATTTTCGCGCCAGCTTCGAATCCGGCCTTCAGCTCATCCCCCAAGAGGACAGAAATGTTGTCGATGATTTTCAAAAGATTGCCCTGAATTCGAATGGTTTTTCCTGAACGTAACGCTTAACGGTCCGTGTTCACAGATCAAATTCTATCTGTGTAGGCGGATTGTCCACCAGCGCCCAAAAGCATGGTCCCGATAGACCTGAGGTCGACCATGCACTAACATTTACGCCGGACTACTCGGTGGGGGCAGGCAACCGGAGGCAGCAGGTGTTTCTGAGGATGTTCGCCATGTGCGAAATCATCTTTCTCGCCTAATTTGCTACACATTCTGCTACACTCATCCTGAGTTGGGGATCATATAATATTTTGTTTTAATTTAATAATATTCTGGATTTATGGGCAGTGTGGCAGACTTCGTCTCCGCCACCCACCATTTTGGTTGATTGGCATCCGGTGCTGTTCTACCTTCTAAGGTACTGAATAGACACATCGTTCTACTCACTTTCAATTGCGACCGTCTCATATCGGTTACGCTCGGTGGTCTTCATTCCGAACGTGTCTACGATGACAATGACGTTGAGCTGGATCTGATTGCGCCTAAATCAAAGCGTACTCAGTGGCGGCACAAAGGTGTTGCTCCCGCGTACCTGTGCTTTGGACGCCGCATCAAATAGAATGGCCACGATCTGAATTCTTGGGAACAGTGTGCGGGTCGTGATCCCGAGGCCACCTGACGCACAAAGCCCCGCACTGGGCGGGGCCTTACAAAGTACGATCTGCACCATCTTTGTAGCCCGTTCCCGTCCACCTCAACGCCTAGGCTGATTGCTGTGGACTCTTCAGGTTTCGTGTCTTCCTCATCGCCGACGCGGTCATACGGTGATGAGGCTGACGTCTCTTTAATATGTAGGCTGTATCAGGATTTTTTCTTCATCGCGTCCAACAAGGCGGCCCCGAGGGCGCTGTTGCCGCTTGGGGTTGGTGTGCGGTTCTGCGGCGCTGGGGCCTTTTTATGATCCTTGGAGCCGCCCGGTTTTCCACCCGCTTTGCCCGATGGCGCGCCCTGCGGTTTGGCGGCGAATGTCTCGCGCGCGGTAGGCGCATCGCTACGGCGCCCATCGTTGGCGCTATTGCCGTCTTTGCGCATCGTCAGTCCGATCCGTTTGCGCGGAATGTCAACTTCCGTCACCCGCACCCTCACAACATCCCCGGCTTTCACCACCTCATGTGGGTCTTTCACGAACCGGTCGGCCAGTTGGCTGACATGGACCAACCCGTCTTGGTGCACGCCGATGTCAACGAAGGCACCAAAGGCGGCCACATTGGTCACCGTGCCCTCAAGGCTCATCCCCGGTTTCAGGTCCTTGATGTCCTCAACCCCGTCGGTGAAGCTCGCGGTTTTGAATTCTGGCCGCGGATCACGGCCCGGTTTTTCCAGTTCGGTGAAAATGTCGCGCACGGTCGGCAGGCCGAAATCGCCAGTGACAAACTCCTCGGCGCGCAGGCCTTTGAGGGCGGCGGTCTGCCCCATGATGTCGCGAATGTCACGACCACAGGCCGCCACGATTTTGCGTGCCACATCATAGGCTTCGGGGTGCACAGAGGAGGCGTCCAAAGGCTCCGCCCCATCACGAATGCGCAGGAATCCGGCGCATTGTTCAAAGGCTTTCGGCCCCAAACCGGCAACTTTCAAAAGCGCCTTGCGCGACGGGAAGGCGCCGTGTTGGTCGCGGTGCACGACGATGGCATGGGCCAAAGACGGACCAAGCCCCGCGACCTGTGCCAACAGCGGCGCCGAGGCCATGTTGAGGTCCACGCCCACCGCGTTCACCGCGTCTTCGACCACAGCGTCAAGCGCCTGCGACAACCGCCGTTGGTCGACGTCATGTTGATATTGGCCAACGCCGATGGATTGCGGCGTGATCTTGACCAGTTCGGCCAGAGGGTCCTGAAGACGGCGGGCAATCGAGACCGCGCCGCGCAGGCTGACATCGAGATCGGGGAATTCCTGTGCGGCCAATTCGGAAGCCGAATAGACCGACGCACCCGCTTCGGACACGATGACTTTGGTCGGCACTTTGACGCCCTGCGGCAGGCGTTTGAGCGTGTCTGCGACAAGCCGCTCGGTCTCCCGGCTGGCGGTGCCATTGCCGATAGCGATCAGGGCGATGTTATGCCGTCCTATCAATTCGATGAGTTTGGCCTCTGCGCCGCGCACATCCATTTTGGGCTGAAACGGATAGATCGTTGCCGTGTCCAAAACCTTGCCCGTGGCGTCCACAACGGCGGCTTTCACGCCGGTGCGAATGCCGGGGTCCAGGCCCAGCGTGGCTTTTGCACCTGCCGGGGCGGCCAAGAGCAAGTCTTTGAGATTGCGGGAAAAGACGTTGATTGCCTCGTCATGGGCGCGCTGACGCAATTCGCCCAACAGATCGATATAGAGCGAGATCGAAAACTTCACCCGCCACGCCCAACGCGCCACACCGCGCAGCCACTCATCGCCGGGCAATTGCCCCTCTGTGCCCAAAGCCGCACCGATCATTGCGATGGCGCGCGGTTCGCCTTCTTCAGAATCGGGGCCGATTTCCATCGTCACGATGTCTTCTTTCGCGGCGCGCAGGATCGCCAAAGCGCGGTGGGACGGAATATCCGACCAGCGTTCGCGGTGGTCGAAATAATCGGAAAATTTCGCGCCCTCTTGGTCCTTGCCCGCAATGAGTTTGGCGGTGACAAAGGCCTCGCGTCGCATGAAATCACGCAGCTTGCCCAAAAGATCAGCACGCTCTGACAGTTCCTCGGTCAGGATGTCGCGCGCGCCATTGAGTGCGTCTTTGACGGTGGGCACCGCCTCGGTCACATAGGCTTCGGCCAAGGTTTCGGGCGGAGCCGTCCGGTTGGTATCAATCGCGCGCAGCAAAGGCTCCAAGCCGTTTTCACGCGCGATCATCGCCTTGGTCCGGCGTTTGGGTTTGTAGGGCAGGTAGATGTCCTCAAGCGTCGATTTGCTTTCGGCTCCGGCAATGGATTTGGCCAGATCGGCGGTCAATTTGCCCTGTTCGGAAATGGATTTCAGGATGGTCGCGCGGCGGGATTCCAGATCGCGCAAATAGGTCAGCCGGTCGGACAACATCCGCAATTGCGTGTCATCCAAGCCGCCCGTGACCTCTTTGCGGTAACGCGCGACAAAGGGCACGGTCGCGCCGCCATCCAAAAGATCGACCGCCGCGCTGACTTGCGACGGGGCGGCGGAGATTTCAGTGGCGATGGTGCGCGCGATGCGGGCGGCGATGGCGGCAGGTGAGGTGGCCGGTGCGGCGGTGGCGTGATCCAAAACAGGCTCCATGTCTAACAGAACCGCAGTCATACCCGCCCTGTCGGGCGAGGCCAAGTCACAAGCCGCGTGGGCCAAATGAAAACACCTGTTGAGGCGGTCCAACCGAGGCTTGCCCGATTGAACCCGAAGACGTGTCGCCCAAAGACCTCAGGCCGGTTGATCGGCGTCCAGTAATTCATTGGCGCGGTTGAAAATCGCCGCGCCATCTAGGCCGCGGTCATTGAGCTTGTCGATCCAGGCCTGATGTACTGGCTGTGCGATCTCGCGCCATGCCGAAATTTCCTCTGCCGCGATCTCACCGATGGTGTTGCCCTGTTTGATCACCACCTCTTTGCCCATCTGTTCAAACGTATCAAATTGGCGGCCAATACGTTGCGACAGCGCGATGCCGGAATGATCGTCGATCACCTTGCGCAGATCGTCCGAGAGGTTCTCATAAACGCGTTGGTTCATCAGCATCGAGAAGGTGTTGGCATACAGCCCACGCGACGCGGGGGCAGGGGCAGATGAGAATTTGGTCAGTTCTTGTAGCTTGAACGCGGGCACCACCTCATAGGGCAGGCAACAGCCGTCGATCACCCCATTTGAGAGCCCGACAACCATTTCGGTCACTGGGAAAAACACCGTCTCAGCTCCCATCAGTTCAAGCAGCTTGCCCGTCGCCTGATTGGGCGCGCGCAGCTTGAGACCTTTGAGATCATCGGCGGTGTGAATAAGCCCCTCGCGGGTGTGGAATTTGCCGCCATCATGGGTGTGAAACCCAAGCGTTTTGGTGCCCGGATATTCATCTTGGCCAAACTCATCCATCAGCTTGTGCATGACCACGGAGGTCTTTTCGGCATTGGTCACCATAAAGGGCAGCGCCAGCGTTTCGGCCACCGGGAAGCGATCCGGCGAATAGACCGGAAGGGTCCAGCTTATGTCGCAAATGCCCTGACGGACCTGATCAGGCAACTGACCGGGTTTGCCGCCAAGCTGCATCGACGGGAACAGTTGGATGTCAATCGCGCCCTCGGAGGCGGTGCGGATTTCCTCGATCCAGGGTTCAAAAAACTGCGTGTTCATTGTCGCCGGCGCGGGCAACATCGAATGGAGTTTCAGGGTCACTTCGGCAGCATTGGCGCGCTTCAAAAACGCCGGGGTGGCCAGTGCCGCCCCCATGCTCGCCAAAACCGTGCGGCGGGTGAATGATGTGGTCATGTGGGTCTCCTCCCTTGTGTTCCGACGGCGTTGCGCCGGTCATGCGTTGGTGCGCTTCAATCTGGCCTGCGCTTTGCCGCCTCCTCCTGCGGCAAAGGGGCCGTTTCGGTCAGTCCACGGTAACGGGCAAATGCACCACAAGCCCGTCTAAATCCTCGCTCACTTTGATCTGACAGCTCAACCGCGAGCTGGGCCGCACCTCGTCTTCGGCACAGTCCAATAAATCCTCTTCGCCTTGGCTCGCCTCTCCGGTGCGTGCGTCTTCAATGTAGCAATGGCAGGTGGCGCACATCATTGCGCCGCCGCATTCGGCGAAAATACCGTCGATGCTATGGGCCAGTGCCGTCTGCATCACGCTGTCTCCTGCGCGTGCGCTGACGGTCTGGCTGCGGCCGTCGGGTTGGACGAATGTGATTTTCGTCATGGTTTAGTCCTCATTTAGTGCGTTATATTGATATTAGGCCAATGTGACTGGCAGGTTCAGTGGGCCACGAAAGCCAAAGCCACTCCAAATCACCTCCTTCGGGTCGGTCAGGGCCATGTTGGGAAAGCGCTCGAACAAAAGCGGCAACATGATCTGCCCCAGCGTGCGGCGCGCGACCTGCGCCCCGGCGCAATGATGCGGGCCGCTGCCAAAGGCCTGATGCGGATGTTTGTCGCGAAACACGTTGAACGCCTCGCCATCGGCATAGATCGCCTCATCGCGATTGGCGGAGGCTTGGATGGTCATCACCGTCTCGTTTGGGCCGATCACATGATCGCCGATCTGCACCTCTTGCGTGGTGCGCCGACCCGACACCTGAATGGGCGCGACCCAGCGCACACCCTCCTCGAAGGCGTCAAGCCATGCCTCTTGGCGTTTGACCTCTTCGAGTTGCTCAGGGTTGGTCAACAGCCCGTAGAGAATGGTCGCCAAAGCATCGCGCGGTTCGTTGATGCCGCCGCCAATGGCGATTTTGATATTGGCGTACATCTGACTGACCGGGATCGGCATTTTCGCATTCAACATGACGGAAAAGGCCGAATTGTTTGGCGCGGCGATGTGACGGGGCATGACCTGTTCGAACAGCGCGTTCATTTCGGCATTGGCCGCGTCGGAGAGGGCAAAAAGTTCAGGGTCATTGCCAAAATTGCCCGCCCCGTCGATCAGGCGCTGGGACCAGCGTTGCATCTGTTCGTCCGTGGCCTCTTCCAGCCCCAACATATGCGCCAGAATGCGCGCGGCGATCGGGCCGCAAAGGTCGGCAAACAGGTCCACCGTCTCACCTTTGGGCAGGCGCGAGACATAGTCTTCTGCCAGTTTGGTATAAAGCTCGGCCCAGTCGGTGCGGATCACTTTCGGCGAAAAGGCGGGCTGCATCGCCATGCGTTCGGCCCGGTGTTCGTCACCATCCTTGCGCATCAATGTATGGGCCTGAAACGCCGGTTTCATCGGAGTCATTGGATCATCCGAGCTGAAAATCTCCGGGTTTTCCTTGATCCATTTTGTGTGCTCAAACCGGGTGACGAAAATCCGATTGGTCTGCGCCACGCGCACCACAGGCGTCTCGGCCCGCATTTGGCGATAGATCGGGTATGGGTCTCGGGTGAGATCGGCCAATGTGACCGCCTCATTCACGGGAATGTCCAACATCAACAGATCTCCTCCCAAAGCTGTGATCCTGTCAGGAAAGCAGGGCAGAGTTCATCAATCAATGCGATCAATTTGATTTCACATATCTACCAAATAGATTTATAAAGCCGCTCAACCATGGCCCAAAGGAGCGTGACGTGAGCAAGCCCATCGACCTTCTGGCCACAGATTTTCGCGCCCTTGATGTGTTGGTCCGGGTTTACCGCTTTGGCTCATTCACGCGCGCCGCCGAAGATCTTGAGATGAATCAATCGGTTGTCAGCTACACCATCGATAAGCTCAGAGGCGTGTTCGACGATCCACTGTTTGTTCGCGAGGCGCGTCGGCTGATCGCGACGCAGCGCTGCGAAGAGGTGGTGGCGGAGGCGGGTCAGTTGTTGGAACGGTTTTCCCAACTGACGGCCAATCGCGATTTCGATCCGAAAGAAAGCACTCAGACGGTGACCATTGCCTGCAACTACTATGAGCGCGAGTTGATCATTCCGCACCTGGCCCATTTGATCCGCGCCGAAGCGCCGAACCTCAAAATCGAGATTATCGATTCTTCCTATCTCGGCCATGATAAACTGTTGCGGATGGAGGCGGATTTGCTGATCGGTCCCTTCGTTCAACTGGGGGCCGCGTTTTATACGCGCACGCTCTATGAGGACCATTATGTTTGCATGATGGACCCGGCCCATCCAAAGGCCAAAACGGCGCTGACGATGGAGGATTACCTGACCCTCGATCACGTCTACATCACCTACGGCGGCAAATGGAAATCGGGCTATATGCAGACCTTGGAACAAGAGGGCCACGAGATTTCCATCGCGATGCGCACGCCCAGCCCGGCGGGCATTCAAAGTCTGATCAAAGGCACCGGACTTGTCGCGACGGTGCCCGAGCGCCTGTCGCGCAAACTTGGGACGGGGCTTTTCATTGCGCGTTGTCCGGTGCCAACACCGGTGCAAATTCAGATGGTGTGGACCGCGCGCACCCATGCCTCGCGGATGCACAAATGGCTGCGCGATCTGGTGGTGCAAAGCGCGCGCAGGATGTAGTCCGCGGACAGTTAGACCGGGTTTTTGAGCCGGTAATCCAATTTCGGACGGCTCAGGCCCAATAGGCGGGCGGCGGCGGAGACATTGCCATCGGCCTCGGCCACCGCCCGCTGTTCGATCCGCGACACCAATACATCCACACCGATCCCCGCCTCAAAGAGTGGCACAAGCTGATCCCAAAGCTCGACAAAATCATCCTCGCCCTGCGACAGTGAGGGGGCCGAAGGTCGCGGATCAAGTCGCGCGGAGTCGAGATCATTGCGGTCAATCACCGGCGGCGCGGCGGCACAGAGCGCGGCGCGCATCAGGGTCGCACGTAATTCGGGCAGGTTTCCGGGCCAAGCGGACCTGCGGATGAAGGCCTTCGCCTCTTCTGTGAGCGAGGGTGCCTCAAGCCCCGGTTTTGGCCGCATCTGGGCCAGATAACACTCTGCCAGATCGGCAAGGTCATCCGAGCGCGCGGACAGCGGTGGCATTGCAACGGGTAATATAGAGAGGGCGTATATCAACTCGGATCGCAGCCCCATGTCGCGCCTTAACAGTTGCAGCGGCAGATGCGATAACCCGATGACAAGAAGGTTTTCAGGGGGGATGCCATCGGTTTTGATCATGTCGATCAACGCCACCTGAAGATCATCCGCCAACGCGTCGATCCCCTCGATGATCAACGTCTGCCCGCGCACGCCGGGGGCGGAGATGGTTTGGCGCAGGCTGTCCAAAAGCGCGGGCAGCTGTGGCGATGTGGCGTGACAGCGGTGGGTCTTGCCGTGACCAAACCGCGCGACATGGAGCCAATCGGCGGCGATGCGACAGCCCGCCCCCTCTGGTCCGGTGATCAACGCGTTCAGCCCAGCGTGAGCGATTTTTTCCAATGTGTGACGAACGGGAGCGACAACCCGGTCTTCCAATCCCGCGCCCTCCATCGGCGCGGACTTGCCCGCAGCCTTTCGGAGGCGCGAGGGCATTTCGGCCCGGTTGACCAAGACCTCATCCAGAAACATCCGAACAAAGGGATCATCCTTGCCCCAACCGTCCACGGTCTTGCCCACCACGCGGCAGGATTTGTCACCCATCGCCGCACAGCTCACCTCTTTGTAGAGCACGAGTTTGCGAAAAAAGACGCTGGCGTAACCTGCCGCATAGCCGGTTTGGGCCCAGCAGACCGGGGCAAGCGCGCGCCCGTGGCGGCGTTGATATTCGACGGCTTCGACGGATTGATGCCATAGGAAATCGCCGGAAAACCGATCTGTCTTGAAATCAAAGTCGTTGTGCAGGGTCTCCACCCGCACGGTGCCCGTCACCATATGTAGCCGAGTTCCGGCGGTGAATGCGTCGCCAATGTCCAGATTCGGCCAGCCTTGGCGAATGAATTCCGCATCCTCGCGCCCGTTGCGATAGCCCAAGCGCATCATGAGTACCTTGGCCTCGTGTTCGCCAAACCGGCGGACCAATTCGTCCTGAAGGTCGGCGCCAAAGGTCGCGCGAGACAGCACCATCCGTGCGCCATGTAGCTCAATCGCGCCTTTTGACGGGCTAAACTCAAGCGTGTCGATCAGGTCTGCCAGGGTCGGACGGCCCCCGCGGTGGAGGAGTTGTTCTTCGTCATCTGATGTTTTCATGACGGGATATTACGCAAATGATGAAGTCATTTCACCATATAATTAATCTGCACCGCAGAAAGACTGCGACATTCTGGCACAGTGCGAAGTTTTTATCGCAGGTAACCCCATGACATAAATCGCAATTTCTGGGCATTTTGCCCGTGCTGCAAAGCGGCATACATTATTTGCTTTGACGCAAATCCTCCCGACCGATCTGTTGAGTGCTGCCCTTGAAAACGGGCGAAAGGGAGGACTTATGACACAGCAAAACCTTATCACGAAACTGCCGCCGGAGCCGCATGAGGCGATGATCAATCGCTTTGGCAAAGAAGGGGCGTTCATCCCCGGAGATGACAAAAATAACCCTTGGGTGCCGTTTGGCGACAGTGCCGCGATCAAACATCTGGCCTTTGATGTGCGCAGCAATTCAGTGGCCAATATTCTCTGGGTCAAAGGCGGTGGACGGATCGGCACGCACAAACACCGCGGTGTCGTTTCGGCGGTCACATTGGAGGGCTCTTGGGGCTATTACGAATACGACTGGATTTCTCGTCCGGGCGATTTTGTTTATGAATTGCCGGGCACGGCGCACACGCTCTATTCCGACGATCCCAATGGCATGAAGGCGCTGTTCTGGATCAACGGGGCGATCGAATTTTTTGACGATGAAGCCAAGTATGATTTCACGGCGGATGTGTTTTGGTTCATCGACCATTACGTCAAGCATTGTGAGGCCAATGGCCTGGAGATCAACAAAGATATGTTCATCTGATCCTGCGGGACCGAAGGGAGGAGACCGCATGTCTTTGGAGAACATGTTCGATGTGGCGGGCAAATCTGTCCTTGTGACGGGGGCCGCATATGGCTTGGGCCGCGCCTATGCCGAGATCATGGCCGCGCAGGGCGCGCATGTGAGTGTGCTTGATCTGAACGCGGATCAGCTTGCGCGCACCGTGGCGGAGATCGCCGCCACAGACCCGCGCGGCACGATCCACGCAGAGGTGGTTGACGTGACCGACCGCGCGGCAATGGATGCGGTGTTTGACACCGTCTCAGTGCGTCAGGGCGGCATCGACGTGGTCTTTGCCAATGCGGGTGTGGATGCCGGGCCGGGGTTCTTGACCCCCGAAGGTCACCGCAACCCGGACGGCGAGATCGACAATCTCGATGACGCCCATTGGGATAAGGTGATCGGGATCAATCTGACCTCGATCTACTACACGATGAAACTTGCCGCCCGGCATATGAAACGGCAAGGACGCGGCGGGTCGATCATCGTCACCTCGTCAATTGCGGCCTTTTATGTCGATGGCATCGTCGGCACGCCCTACATGCCCGCAAAGGCCGGGGTCAGCCATCTGGTCAAACAGTTGGCGATGGAGCTTGGCCGCTACGGCATCCGCGTCAATGCGATCTGTCCGGGGCCGTTCATCACCAATATTGCCGGGGGGCGGATGGCGAATGTGGAGGATCGTCAGGCTTTCGTTCGCTGGTCCTGTCTGGGCCGCGTGGCCGAGACCGAGGAAATCAAGCCGCTGGCGCTTTATCTGGCCTCGAACGCCTCCGGCTATGTCACCGGATCGCAAATGGTGATCGACGGCGGGCTGATCCTACGCCCCGCGCCGGAACTCGACTGACCACGGCGTGCGGCCCGCGAAGGCCGCCCGCCATACAGCACGACATAGCACAGGCGTCACGACCAAGGGCTTGGAGGAGCTCCGTGACGCATAAAATTAAGGGAGGACCTAACATGACACTGAACATCCATCCGCACAGCCATCTTGACCGGCGCAGCCTGCTTAAGGGGTTGGGGGCGGTCACCGCCGCCACCATCGCACTGCCCCATGCGGCGCTGGCCAAGGGGGCAAAGACCATCAAGATCGGGGTGATCAGCCCGATGACCGGACCGCTGTCGCTGTTTGGCGACACCGATGATTATACCGTCACCAAGATCATGGATCTGGTCAAAGACGGGATCGAGATCGGCGGAGAGACCTATAATGTTGAAATCCTGTTGCGGGATGCGCAATCAAACCCCAACAAAGCCGCCGAACTCGCTGGTGATTTGATCCTCAACGACGAGGTGCATTTTATGCTGCCCGCTTCGGCCACAGACATCAACAACCCGACCGCAGATCAGTGCGAACTCTACGGCGTGCCCTGTATCTCGTCGAACTCGCCCTGGCAGGCCTTTGTCATGCCGCGTGGCGGGGCCGAACAGCCGTTCGATTGGACCTACCACTTCTTTTGGGGTCTTGAGGACGTGTTGGGCACGTTCACCGGCATGTGGAAATCCATCGACACCAACGGCAAGGTCGGGATGCTGTTCCCACGCAACGCCGACGGTGAAACCTGGGGCAGCGACGAATACGGTCTGCCGCCTGCCGTGCGGGCCGCGGGCTTTGAGGCCTTCGCGCCGTCGATGTTTGAGCCGCGCACCAATGATTTCTCCGCCCAGATCGCAGAGTTCAAAAACAACAATTGTGAGATCGTCGGTGGCATCACCTATGTCGCTGATCTCAAAACCTTTATCACCCAGTGCAACCAGCAAAACTATCACCCCAAAGTGGTGACTGTGGCGGCGGCACTTTTGTTCCCGTCCGGGATCGAGGCGATGGGCGATTTGGGCGTGGGGATGTCCTCTGAAGTCTGGTGGACGCCTGCCTTCCCTTACACCTCTTCGCTCACCGGCCAAACCAGCCGCGACATTGCAGATGCTTGGGAGGCGGAAACCGGCAATCAATGGACCCAACCTCTGGGCTATGCGCATGCGCTCTGGGAGGTCGTTCTCGACACCCTCAAACGCTCCGTGGACCCGCTGGACCGGGCGGCCAACCGCGATGCGCTCAAATCCACCGATCTCGACACGCTTGTTGGCACCATCCGCTTTGGCGACGGCCCGCATCCGAACATCTGCAAAACGCCGATTTTTGGCGGCCAATGGGTTAAAGGCGAAACATGGCCGTTCGATCTCAAGATTGTGGACACGTCGCTTCATCCCGATGTGCTTCAACCCGAAGCGGCGATGCTTCCGCTGGACTGGTCATAAGGCGCAGCCATGACAGATCAGGCGATTTTGTCAGCGAAAGGGCTGACCAAGCGCTTCGGCGCACTCACCGTGGTGGAGGACGTCAGTTTTGACGTTGGCCGCGGTGAGGTGCTGGGCATTCTCGGGCCGAATGGCGCGGGGAAAACCACGTTGTTCAACCTGATCAGTGGCGATTTGGCCGCGAATAGCGGGGAGCTGTCTTTGGACGGCTCTCCACTGCGGGCCGAGCCACCGTTCAAACGCTGTAAACGCGGGATCGGGCGCACCTATCAGGTGCCCCAACCCTTTGGTGCGATGACAGCCTTTGAAAACCTGTTGGTCCCGGCGATGATGAGTGCGCGGATGAGCGAGGCGGAGGCCAATGACCATTGTGCCGAGGTGCTGCGTGACTGTGGGCTGTTGCCCTATGCCAACACGGCGGCGGGCAGTCTGACGCTGTTGAACCGCAAACGGCTTGAACTGGCGCGTGCACTTGCGGGGCGGCCCAAACTTTTGCTGCTCGACGAGATCGCGGGCGGTTTGACCGAAGCGGAAGGCGCCGAACTGGTCGGCTTGGTGCGCCGGGTGCGCGACCAAGGGGTGACCATCATTTGGATTGAACATGTGCTGCACGCACTCATGGCGGTGGCGAACCGGGTCATGGTGCTCAATTTTGGCGTCAAGATCGCCGAAGGCACCCCCGACGCCGTCATGCAAGACGCCGAGGTGCAGCGCGTTTACATGGGGATCGAAGCATGAGTGACACACCCATTTTATCGACGCATGGCCTCACAGGAGGCTACGGCGATTTTCAGGCGCTGTTCGGCATCGACATGCACATTGATGCGGGCGAGGTCGTTGCCCTGATCGGTGCGAACGGAGCCGGGAAATCGACGTTTCTGAAATCCATTTTCGGGCTTTTGCCGGTGGATCGGGATATGGTGAAATTCGAAGGCAACCCTGTTGGTGGGACGCCCGCCCATATGATGGTTCGGCGCGGCATCGCCATGGTGCCCGAAGGACGCAGGCTTTTTGTCGGCATGACGGTCGAGGAAAACCTGCGCATCGCGATTGACAATGCGCGTCTGCCGGAAGGCGAGGGGCCATGGACCCGCGAGCACCTGTTCGATCTGTTTCCGATCCTGCGCGAAAAACGGCGGCAACCGATTGAAGATCTGTCCGGCGGACAACAGCAAATGGTTGCGATTTCGCGCGCGCTTTTGTGCCAGCCCAAGGTGCTGTTGTGCGATGAGATCAGTCTGGGTCTTGCGCCCAAAGTGATCCGTGAGATTTACGAAATCCTCCCCGAAATCAGCGCCTTTGGCACCGCTATTGTGTTGGTCGAACAAGACGTTGGCCTCGCGCGGGAGGCCTCAAATCGGCTGTATTGTATGCTCGAAGGACGCATCACATTGACCGGCGTCTCACAGGACATCTCCCGCGATGCCATCGCGGCGGCTTATTTTGGAGCGTCTCATGCAGTGGCTTGATGCAGTGATCCAGGGCGTCCTTTTGGGCGGAATGTATGCGCAATATGCGCTGGGCATGGCGTTGATGTTCGGTGTGATGCGGATCGTCAATATCGCCCATGGCGATGTGATGATCCTCTTGTCTCTCATCGCCGTCTCATTGGCTGGGGTGCTGCCCTTTGGCAATCTCGGGCTCATCGTTGTGATCGTGCCGATCGCGGTGGTGATTGGGTGGATTTTACAAAAGTTCATCCTGAACAAAGTGGTCGGCGCCGATCCTTTGCCCTCGCTCATAGCCACCTTCGGCCTGTCCATCGCCTTACAGAATTTCATGTTGGAACTCTGGTCGGCGGACACGCGCAGCCTGCCCAATTCCGACATCGCCAGCGCGAGTTTTCAGATCGGTTCGATCTATGTCGGGCTCTTGCCGGTGATCGTTTTGATCACGGCTCTGGTGCTGACCGGCGGGCTGGACGCGGTGCTGCGGTTTTCCCGCTTTGGCCGGGGCTTGCGCGCCGCCGCCGCCGACACGGAAGCCGCCGCGATGACCGGGGTCGACCCCAAACGCATTTATGCGATCGCCACAGCCATTGCCGTTGGCATTCTGGGGCTGGCCGCCGTGTTTGCCGCATTGCGGGCCACGGTGTCGCCCTCTGATGGTTCGGCCCAGTTGATCTACGCGTTTGAAGCGGTGATCATCGGTGGCATGGGCTCGGTCTGGGGGGCGTTTCTGGGCGCGATGGTGCTTGGCGTGGCACAGGCCATCGGTCTTCGGATTGATCCGGGTCTGGGTATTCTTTTCGGACATCTCGTCTTTCTCGCGGTGCTGGCCACACGGCCCGAAGGCATCATGGCGCGCAAAAAATGAGGCAGGGACACATGACATCAAAACCACATCACACCGAGGTCATCCGCGCGACCCGATCCAGCCGGATCGCCATGACGCTGTGCCTCGCTCTTCTCTTGGCCCTTATCGCCATGCCGTGGTGGGCCAGTTCGGGCAATATCCGCTGGGCCATCGAACTGTCGTGCTACATCGCCATTGCGCAGATGTGGAACTTGCTGGCGGGCTATGCCGGGCTGGTTTCCGTCGGCCAACAAGCCTTTATCGGCGTCTCGGGCTATCTGCTTTTCGTTCTGGCGCAAAATTTTGGCGTGAACCCTTTTGTCGCCGTCCTTTTGTCGCTGATCGCGCCTGCGATCTTGGCGGTGCCGACCTACCTGTTGCTGCGGCGTCTGGACGGACCGTATTTTGCCATCGGCACATGGGTTGTGGCCGAAGCGGTGCGGCTGGCGACCTCGAACATTGATTATGTCAACGCGGGGGCGGGTCTGACCTTGCGGGTGATGACCCAATATAGCCAGCATGAGCGCGAGATCGGATTCGTCCTCCTCTGTGCGCTCTTGCTGCTCACCACCATTGGCGGCAGCTATTGGTTGTTGCGTTCGCGCATTGGGCTTGCACTGACGGCGATGCGTGACAATCCAGTGGCCGCCGCCAGCCAAGGCGTGAATGTCGGTCGGCTGCGGTTCTACATCTTTATCGCGGCGGCGGTTGGCACGGGCTTTGCCGGGGCGATTTATTATATGGCGCAGCTCAGGATCACACCGTCGGCGGGCTTTGATCCGTTCTGGGGCTCGATGTCGATTTTCATCGTCATGGTGGGTGGCATTGGTGCGATTGAGGGCGTGTTGATCGGCGCGTTGATCTATTTCCTCGCCGACCGCCTGTTTGGCGAATTCGGCTCGGCCTATTTGATCGTGCTGGGCCTGCTCACCTTGGCGATTGCACTCTACGCGCGGGGCGGGGTCTGGGGCCTTCTCCAAAAATGGGGAGATCACGCCTGGTTCCCGGTCCGGCGTAAATTGATCGTGGAGGACACCCCATGAAGGCCGCCGTTTTCAAGTCTTTGGGCCAACCGCTTTGCCTCAATGAGGTGGCAAAGCCTGAGGCAGGGCGTGGGCAAGTGCTGCTCAAAGTCTGCCGATGTGGCATCTGTGGCTCGGATTTGCACATGACCGAAGACGCCACCTTTGGCCTTCAGGGCGGCGAGGTGATTGGTCATGAATTTTCGGGCGAAGTGATCGACGTGGGCGCGGGTGTGACCCACCTCAAACCCGGCGATCACGTCTCGGCCGCCCCGCTCAAAGGCTGTGGCACCTGTCCCGCGTGCCTGCGTGGCGAACCGGCGTGGTGTCCAAAGTTTACCCTCATTGGCGGTGGCTTTGCCGAATATGCCGCGCTGGATGAAATGCAGTGCCGCAAATTACCGTGGGGTATTTCCGCCACTGACGGCGCTTTGGCCGAACCTCTGGGCGTGGCGCTGCATGGGATCATGCGGGCAAAGATGAGGCCGGGGGCGCGCGTGGCGATCGTTGGGGCCGGGGCCATCGGGCTTGCCGTGGCATTTTGGGCGCGTCGCATGGGCGCGGCCTGCGTCGTCGTGGTCGACATGCATGATCACCAACGCGAGCGGGCCATGCAACTCGGCGCGACGGATTTCATCGTGTCAGACCCGGAGCTTGCTCACAAACTGACCCAGGCCTGCGACGGCCCGCCAGAGATGGTGTTCGAATGCGTTGGAAAACCGGGGCTGATTGACCATTGTGTCGATCTTGTTGCCCCACGTGGAAAGGTCGTTGTTCTGGGGCTTTGTACTGCTCCCGATCACATGAACAGCTTTCGCGCCATCTCCAAAGAGGTCGAGATCGTGATGTCGGTGTTTTTCAACATGGCAGAGTTTGAAATGGCGATCCGCGCGCTGGATGCCGGAACCTATGCGCCGCAGCATTTGATTTCGGACACGGTGACGCTCGCCGAGATGCCACTGGCGTTTGAGGCGCTGCGTCAGCGCACGACACAATGCAAAGTGATGGTCGATCCAAGTGCCGGCAGACATGGGTTCGGTGAACCCGGCAGACATATCGATGCTACGCGCGTTTAAAGAGGGGAAGCGCCCGCATTCGGGCGTTTCATGTCGCGTTTAAGCCAGGTGAGGCACGCGATCAGGTGCGGGTGATGCGCGCGCTCTTCAGGGCGCAAAACCCAATAGCTCTCGGGGGACGTCACCGCTGGCCCAAATGGCTCCCAAAGTCGCCCTTGGCGAAGGTCGTCTTCGACAAAAAGCCGCGGCACCACGGCCAATCCGAGCCCAGCACGGGCTGCTGAGGTAAGCAGGCCACTGTGGCCCAGCCGCACGCCCCGGATCGCGCCGCTGTGCGCGGTGCCCGAGAGGCGCAGCCATGTCATCCAAAGACTCGGACGGGCGGCATTTTGCAGCGTGGGGATCTGTGCGAAATCGAGATGATCCAAAGGGGCGCTGGGCGGGATCAGCGTGGGGGCGGTGACGACGGTGAGTGTTTCGGCGCAGAGCCGATCACTGCGTACATCAGAAACCGCACCGGTGCCTCGCACAATGGCCAGATCGGCGGGAGATGTGGAAAAGTCACAGGCCCCCTCCGCCTCGATCACCTCTAAAATAACCTCTGGGTGGGCGGCGAGAAATCCGCCGAGCCGCGGCAGAAGCCAACATGCGGCAAACCCGGGACTGGTCTGAAGAATCAAAGCCTCTTCGCGCCGTTGCCCGCGCACAGCATCCAGCGCCGCTTTTTCCAATCTGGCCAAAAGCGGGTCAATCTCGCGCCAATACTGCGCCCCCACCTCGGTCAGCACCAGCCGCGATCCAATCCGTTGAAACAGGCGCACCCCGAGAAACTGCTCCAGCGTGCCGATCTGTCGGCTCACCCCGCTTTGGGTGAGGCCAAGGTCTTCGGCGGCGCGGGTAAAGCTGCGATGGCGCGCGGCCAGATCAAAGCACTCAAGTGCGGAGAGGGAGGGGATGAAACGGCGCAAGGACGCGCTCCTTTTGGAACAGGCATGGTGAAGATCACCATGAGTAAAAGTCATGACAGAATGTGTATTTCAATCATTTTCTTTTCTCTCCCCTATGTCATTGTCATGAAAGATGCCCGGTCGTGCCACAGGCAAAGGGACCACGTCACAGTCTTTCTGATTTCAAATGGACCCGTCATGACACAGCCGCAGGGCAAACATATCGCCGTCATCGGCGCCGGAATTGTCGGCATCAGCACCGCCGCTGCACTTCTGAAAGACGGGCATCGTGTGACGGTGATTGACCCGGCCTCGCTCGGAGGCCCCCATGCCGCCAGCTATGGCAACGGCGCGTTCATCAGCCCGGCGTCGATCCTGCCGGTGTCGCAACCCGGTCTGTGGCGCAAAGTGCCGAAAATGCTGGCCGATCCACGCGGGGCTTTGACCATCCGCTGGCGTGATCTGCCTGCGTTGATGCCGTGGCTTGTGCGGTTTCTCTGGGCCGGGGCGACCGGGGAGAAAGTGGCACGGACGGCGCGTGCACTCTCCAGTCTTTTGGCGGATGCGCCGCAGCGCCATGCCGATCTGGCCGCCCGTGCGGGCCTGTCGGATATGATCGTCCAAAACGGCTTGCTCTACGCCTTTCGGGAGCGGGCGGAGTATGAGGCGGAGGCGTTTGGCTGGGGGCTGCGCCGCGACACTGGCGTGGCGATGGCTGAGATTGAGGGGCAGGCTTTGCGCCGCGCCGCCCCCGCGCTTGATCCTGCGTATCGGTTTGGCGTCCTGATCAACGACGGGGCGCATTGCACCGACCCCGGCGGCTATGTGGCCGGGCTTGCCGACTGGCTAACCGGGCAGGGCGTGGTGGTCCGGCGGGACCGGGTGATCGGGTTTGACCTCTGCGTGGGGCGATTGCGCGGGCTGCGCTGTGCCGATGGCAATCTGGCCTGCGATCTGGCGGTGATTGCGGCGGGTCTGGCCTCCGCTCCGCTTGCCGCGTCCTTGGGAGACCCGGTGCCTTTGGCCGCCGAGCGCGGCTATCATGTGGAGCTCAGAGAGGCGCCGTTCACGCTCGACATTCCGATCATGCCGCAGGATGGCAAAATGGCCAATGTCACCACCCGTGGCGGCCTGCGCGCCGCAGGACAGGTGGAACTCGCCGCGCCAGATGCGCCGCCAAATTGGGCGCGGGCCGAAATCCTTTTTGAGCATCTGAAACAGAGCTACCCGGCTCTGTCAGGGGCGACAGTTTCACAGGCGGCGCGCTGGCAAGGCAATCGGCCCTCGACGCCGGACGGCAAGCCCGTGATCGGTCGATCCACCCGGTCCAAAGATGTGGTCTACGCCTTTGGGCACGGCCACATCGGCCTCGCATCGGCTCCGATGACCGCGGCGTTGGTCGCGGATTTGGTCGCTGGACGCCACCCCGCCCGCGACCTAACGTCTTTCTCACCGACCCGCTTTTCCCTGAGACAAAGAGAGACCCGATGACATCCTCCAAACCTCTGACCGCTTTCGGTCCTGATTTCACCTTTGCCTATGATGATTGGCTCGCCCATCCGGCCGGGTTGGGCACCGTGCCGGGTGACAGCCATGGTGCGCAGGTGGCGATCATCGGGGCTGGTGCCGCAGGCGTGATTGCGGCCTATGAGCTGATGAAACTGGGACTGCGCCCGGTGATTTACGAGGCCTCGCGTTTTGGTGGGCGGCTGCGCTCTGAGGTGTTTGATGGCACCCAAGATGTGATTGCAGAGATGGGAGGGATGCGGTTTCCGATCTCGTCCGCGAGCTTTTATCACTACCTAAACTTGATGGGATTGCAGACAAAACCTTTTCCAAATCCGCTCACAAAGGCCGCAGGGTCCACTGTGATCGACCTTGAGGGCGAGACGCTTTTCGCGCGCGATCTCAATGATTTGCCCGATATGTATCGCGAAATTGCGGCAGCTTATAGCGATGCTTTGGAGCAGGGGGCCGGTTTTGGCGCGTTGCAAGCGGCCATTCGGAACAAGGACGCAGCGCAGGTCAAGGCGCTCTGGGATCCCATCGTAGAGGCCTGGGATGAGCGCACTTTTTATGACTTTGTCACAAGCTCGCAGGCCTTTCAAAACCTTAGTTTTCGCCATCGCGAGGTCTTTGGCCAGGTGGGATTTGGCACCGGCGGTTGGGATTCAGATTTCCCCAATTCCATGCTCGAAATTCTGCGGGTCAATCTTTTGGGCTTCGATGACGATCAACGCTATGTGGTCGGCGGGGTCGAGAGTGTCTTGCGCCGTCTTTGGACCGCCACGCCGCCCTGCGCGCATTGGCCGGAGGGCACCTCTTTGGCCTCTCTGCATGGTGGCGCAACCCGGTCTCGGGTGACGCATATTTCCCGTGCGGCGTCTGACACATCCTTCACCGTGCGCGACCAATGGGACAACGAAGTCGCCTATGAGGCGGTGCTCGCAACCTGCCAGAGTCACCTTTTGACCACCGCGATTGATGTCGAAGAAGACCTGTTTGCCCAACCGCTTTGGATGGCACTCGACCGTACACGCTACATGCAGGCGGCGAAGACATTCGTGATGGTGGATCGACCATTCTGGAATGACATTGACCCGGCGACCGGGCGACCTCTGTTGTCGATGACGTTGACCGACCGGATCACGCGGGGCACCTATTTCTTTGGCAACGGGCCGGACGCGCCGGGGGTGATCTGTCTGTCTTATTCCTGGATGACGGATGCATTGAAGCTTCTGCCGTTGTCGGATGAAAAGCGGGTTGATTTGGCCTTGAACGCTTTGGAGAAAATCTATCCCGGCGTGGATATTGCCTCTCATATTCGTGGCGTGCCGAAATGCATCAGTTGGGAGGCGGACGAGAATTTCCTTGGGGCGTTCAAGGGCGCTTTGCCGGGGCATTATCGCTATAATCGCCGTGTCTATGGCCATTTCATGCAGGCGGATCAGCCCGCCGCACATCGCGGTATGTTCCTTGCGGGCGACAGTGTGAGCTGGACGCCAGCATGGGTCGAAGGCGCGGTTCAGACCGCCTTGAACGCGGTTTGGGGCATCATGACCCACTTTGGTGGGGCCTCAAATGCGGTCAATCCGGGGCCGGGCGATGTCTATCAGGATCAGGGTCCGGTGGCCCTGTCTCAGTAGCGAAACAGGACGTTTTTGCCAGCCGTTTTACCCCTAAGTCCGTGACGGATTTAGGGGTGTTAAATGTGATTTAAGATGTTGTTTTGTATTTACAAAAATTTATTTTGATGGTTGTTTTGGTGAGCTTTCCTCCTGACAAAAGGCCCGCCTCCATGACCGAACATCACAGTGCTTCGCAGCGTAAAATTGGCATCATTGGTGCGGGTAAAATCGGCTGTGCCATCTACGAGGCCCTGGCCGAGATGGCGGGGGTTGAGATCTCCTATATGCTGGCCGGTCGGCGCCGTCCCGAAGGGGTGCCCGAGGCTCTGATCCTGACGGATATGGCACAGGCGCTGGCCCGAGATGTGGATTTGGTGATCGAAGCCGCCGTACCGGAGGTGATCCATGATCACGGCGCGGCGATTTTGGCCAAAAGTGATCTGTGCGGGTTTAGCTGTACCGCGCTGTCCGTGCAGCAGACCGAGCAGGCGTTGCGCACGGCCTGTGCCACACATGGCACGCGGTTTTTTGTCCCCCATGGCGCGGTTCTGGCACTGGATGGTTTGGCCGATGGGCGCGATGTGATTGAACGCGTGAGCATCACGACGATCAAAAGCGGGCCGAGCCTTGGCCTGTCTGAGACGGCCGAGGGGGCGGTTTTTGAAGGCTCGGCGCGTGAGGCCTGTCTTACATTCCCGCGCAATGTGAACGTGCATGCCGCCGTTGCACTGGCCGGGCTTGGATTTGACCGCACGGTCAGCCGAGTGGTGGCCGAGCCGGGTAAAAAGACGATGGAGCATCATATTCACGTTGAAGGGCAGGGGCTTGAATGGGACATCCGTGTGGCGTCGCAGTCCTTGGGCGGGGTGAGCGGGGCCTATACGCCGCGGTCTGCCGTGGGCACGGTGCGGCGTATTCTGGGTGGGGCGGGCGTGACCATCGCGTAACGCCCGTGCGCCACTGGTCACATTGAAAAGGCTTTCATCAACATCCGCGCGGCGGTGATCAACAGGAAGACGGCGAAAATCCGTTTGAGCTTTTGCGCCGGAAGTCGATGCGCCAAGGCCACGCCCATTGGAGCGGAGATCAGCGTCATCGCGATGGTGGCGGCAAAGGCCGGGAGGTTGATAAGGCCCAGCGAAAAGGGTGGCTTGCCTTCAAGTGCCCAGCCATGCAGCGCGAAACTCACCGAAGATGGCAGCGCAATCAAAAGGCCAAAGCCCGCCGCCGTGCCGACCGCGCGGTGCATCGTAAGGCCCGATAAAGTCAGGACCGGCACCCCAAAAGAGCCGCCGCCAATGCCCATGAGCACCGACAGAAAACCAATAGCCGTACTCAACGCCGAGCGAAACGGTTCGCGCGGCGGACGTTCGGTTCCGGTCTCTTTGAGGCCGCCAAAGGCCATTTGGGCCGAAACGATCATGCCCAAGACACCGAAGATGCCCAACAGGATTTGCGAGGACAGCCGGGTGGCGACGAAAGCGCCAATCACCGCGCCGATCACGATGCCGGGCGCCCAAGTTTTCAGGATGTCCATATCGACCGTGCCGCGTTTGCGATGCGATTGAACCGAGCGCAGGGAGGTCACGACAATGGTGGCCAACGAGGTGGCAACGCAGACCTGCATCAGATGCGCGCTCTCATATCCCATTGAGGAAAAGAGAAAATAAAAGGCGGGGACAAGAACAATGCCACCACCAAGGCCCAAAAGTCCGGCAATAATGCCCGCGATGAAACCGGTGGCGATGAGCACGGCGGCCAGTTCGAGGTAGAGCGTGATGTCGGTCATGGTCTGGATCAGCCTAGGGTTAAGCCGCCATCGACATGCACGGTCGCGCCGGTGATCTGACTGGCCTCTGAGGACAGCAAAAAGGCGACGGTTGCAGCGATGTCGGTGGGTTCGGTGAGCCGCCCGGTGGGGGTGGCGGCCATGGCGGCAGACAGAGTGTCTGTTGACACCGCGAGATGGCCACCGCCCTGTTTGCGGGTGAAGCCCGGTACCACCGCATTCACTGTTGTGCCTGAGGGCGCAAGTTGCAGCGCAAGGGCGGCAACCAAGGCCTCTAGGGCGGCTTTGGCGGCGGAGGTTGTGGGAAAGCTTGTGCCCGCTTTGCCGTGAACATGGGCGACGAAAGAGCTGATGGCGACCACGCGACCGCAGGGCGAGCGTTCAAGATCGCTTAGGGCTTCTGACACCAAAAGCGCAAATGCGCCGGGCATCATCGCAAAGTCGCGCATCAAATCATCATGGGTGAAGCTGCCGAAAGGGGCCTTTGAAGCCTTTCCAGCGTTGCTGACGATCTGGTCGATCTGGCCGAACGCGGATTGAGCCGAGGCGATCAAGCGGCTGCATGTGGCAGGATCAGCAAGGTCGCCGAGTTCCAAAACCACGTCTGAACCCACCGCGCGGCAGTCTTGGGCGACCGCGTCAAGAGCGTCGGCGTTTTTGCCCGTGTGAAGCAGAAGGGCGGTGTCAGGAGCGGCAGAGCGCCGGGCGATGGCTGCGCCGATGCCGCTCGCAGCGCCGGTGATTAGGAGGGTGCGTTTCATTGGGTCAGTCATGTCTTTCGTTGCGCGTGTCCGCCGCAATCTTTCGGTCAGCCGCCTTGAAAGCGCCGCGCCGAACGCGTCGGGCGGGGCAGTCATATGGGATCTGTCAGTCGCAGTGCGGCACTTTGTGCGGCGTATTTTGGAGCTTGAGGGGTGGGAATGCCTAAACTCAATTTTTTGTATATGGTATACTAAATTGACTGACAAGTGATTTTCAGACTTTTCAGACCACCGAGTTGTTTGGTCGGAAAATGCACACTATCTAACGCTACGTCATGCGGCATGCCTTTATTTTTAACGTAAGTAGCGTCTCTAGGCGGCTGAATCCGTGCGGGGCATCGTTTGGTGAAACGCTCTCTTCCGATTCTGCTGCACTGCAATATTGGATACAGATTTTGGGATTTTCCGCGCTCACGCCCCGCGTTTCGTATTCTGTTTCGCGTGTTTGACGCCTGAGGTGTGGTGATTTTGCATAATATTTGTGCGAAAGTTGAAAGCTGCCGTCCCCTGGCCTTTTTGTTGTCACGAAGTCGTTGACAGTTTTTTCGACTGCTTCCTAGGCTGGGTCAGGGAATGTCGGGACTCGTCAAAAAAACACCTGAGCCAATCAGGCCATGACCTCCTTAGCCAACGGGAAAAAAGATGAACGCACTTACACGCACCGCTTTCCGGGCCACGCTTTCGCGTGCGCTCTTATCCTCGCTCTTTCTAAGCGCCGCCGTCCCGCTCTATGCCGCCGGACTGACCATTGCCATCGGGTCTGAGCCGACCACCCTCGATCCGCAACAGCGCGACGACGGGGCGGAGCGGGCCATCACCGACAATATTTTTGAAACGCTGTTGGAGCGCACCCCTGATGGCGTGCTCATCCCTGGCCTTGCCGCAGAGATGCCGACACAGGTCGATGCGCTGACCTGGGAATTCAAGCTGAAGCCCGATGTCAGTTTTACCAACGGCGAGCCGTTCAATGCCGATGCCGTTGTCACCTCTGTCCTGCGGATCATCAACCCGGATTACAATTCGGAACAAATGGCCTATCTGGGCACGATTGAAAGCGCCACAAAAGTGGACGATCTGACCGTGCATATCACCACAAAATCCCCCGACCCGGTGCTGCCGGCGCGGATGTATTGGATGAAAATGGTTCCGGCGAGTTACTCCGCAGATCCCGAATTTGGCATGAAGCCCATCGGCACGGGTCCTTATGAGATCTCCGGTTGGGAGCGTGGTGAAAGCATCACGTTGGTGCGCAATGACGCCTATTGGGGCGATGTGCCGGAGATCGACGATGTCACCTATCGCTTTGTTAGCGAGCCGGGCACGCGCCTATCGGGGTTGATGGCCGGGGAGTTGGACGTGATCCGCAACCTCTACCCCGAATTTGCCGCAGCCGTGCCAAAAGCGATCACCGCGCAGGGGCTTGAGACCTCCACGCTGGTGCTGTCCACCGCCAATCCGGTGATGCAAGACCCGAAAGTGCGCAAGGCGATGAACCTTGCGATTGACCGTGCGGCTTTGGCCGAGGCCTTGTTTGTCGGCAATGCACAGCCGGTCAAAGGCCAGCTTGTGAACCCGAAAAGTTTTGGCTTTAACACCAGCTTGCCCGCCTACAGCTATGATCCAGAGCAAGCCAAGGCGCTGATCGAAGAGGCGGGGGCCACGGGTAAAAAGATCACCCTCGTCGGGGAATCTGGCCGGTGGTTGAAAGACCGCGAGTTGATCGAGGCCGTGGGGTCGTATTGGTCGGAAATCGGTCTGGATGTGGACATACGCATCGAGGAATTCGGCGAATACCTCAATCAGCTCTTTGATAAGAACAGCCGTCCTGACGCAATTTTTGTGACCAATTCCGACGAGTTGCTTGATGCGGACCGTCCGCTGACCGCAGCTTTGGAATTTGGCGCAAGCTATGCCTCCAACGTCGATGAAGAGATGGCCGCCGCCATTCAGGCTGCCCGTTCCGAGACCGATGTCGAGGCCCGCGCCGCGCTGTATGACGAGATCACGCAAAAGGCCTATGATCTTGATTACTTGGCACCGCTGCTCAATCAAGAAGACGTTTATGGTCTCAGCGAGCGGTTGAATTGGACGCCCCGCATCGACGCCAAACTTTTGGTCAAGGAAATGTCCGTGATCGAGTGATCGGTCGATATTTTCCAACCTCACAGGCAGAGCGGACCATAGGTCGGCTCTGCCCCTCGCAATTTTCAGGAATGGAGCGGACTCATGGGGACGTTCATATTAAGGCGATCTCTTCAGGGATTCCTTGTGGTGCTTGGCGTAACGATTGTGGTGTTTGTCGCAACCCGAATGATTGGCGATCCGGCGCAAGTGATGTTGCCGCTGTCGGCCACGGATGCACAACGCGCCGCGTTTGAGCAACAATTCGGGCTGGATCGCCCGCTGGATGCGCAGTTCATCAGTTTTGTTGGCGATCTGATGCGGTTTGATTTTGGCGAAAGCCTGTGGCAGCGCCGCGCGGCGCTTGAGGTGGTGCTTGAAAAACTGCCCAAAACCCTCGAACTGATCGGGGTGGGGCTGTTGCTGGCGACGGTGGTTGGTATTCCGCTTGGCGCTTTGGCGGCCGTGCGCCCGGATGGTCTGTTTGACCGTGTCGTTGTCGGGCTGAGCCTGACGGGGCTGTCCGTGCCGCAATTCTGGCTTGGGCTTTTGCTGATCATGGTGTTCGCGGTGGGGCTTGGTTGGGTGCCGACCTTTGGCTCCGGCTCACTCGCCCATATGATCCTTCCGGCGATCACGTTGGCGGTACCCTCAATGGCGCGGATCATGATGCTGGTGCGCTCCTCGGTGATCAACGAGTTGAACCAACAATATGTACGCACCGCAAAAGCGCGCGGAATGCCGTTTGGCCGGGTGCTGTTTCAACACGCCATGCGCAACGCGCTTGTGCCGGTTTTAACGCTCGTCGGCTGGGAAGTGATCAGCGCATGGGCGGGTTACACGGTGGTGGTCGAGACGGTTTTTGCCTGGCCTGGCCTTGGCTTCACCGCGATGAAGGCGATCAACCACAGCGATCTGTTCTTACTGCAAGCCATCGTTTTTGTCGTCGCTGTCGGCATCGTCTTGGTCAACATTGGGCTCGATGTGCTGTTTAAACTGATCGACCCACGGATCAAGGAGGCTTGACCCATGACAATCACCTCATCCTCGATGTCTGACCGTTCCACGACACCCTCCATGATACAAGGGGCTCTCATGTCAGTCGCACCCCTCGGGCGCTTTCTCAAAGAGCTGTGGCGGGACAAGGCGGGCTTTACCGGCTTTGCCTTTCTCGTCCTTTTGGTGCTCGCCGCCCTGTTTGCGCCTCTGCTGGCACCCCATGATCCGGCGGCGCAATCGGTGTTGGCCCGGCTCAAACCGCCGATTTGGATGGAGGGCAGCGTCAGCGGCCATTTGCTTGGCACCGACATGCTGGGCCGCGACATTCTTTCTCGGCTCTTGTTTGGCGCGCGCTCGTCCTTGTTGGTCTCCGTGTCCGTTGTGGCGCTGGCCGGGTCTTTCGGCGTCATGGCCGGGCTTTTGGCGGGGTACAAAGGCGGGCTGACCGATGCGTTGATCATGCGGGTCGTCGATGTTCAGGTCGCCTTTCCGGGCCTGCTTTTGACCCTGCTTTTGGTCGCCGTGATCGGGCCATCCACCGCGACGATCATCATCGTTTTGGCCTTTTCCAACTGGATGATCTACACCCGCGTCGTGCGTGGGATCGTGATGTCGCTGCGCCAAACGCCCTTTGTCGAAGCGGCAGAGGTCGTTGGTTGCAAAAGCGCGCGGATTATCCTCAAACACATCCTGCCAAACTTGATTTCGCCGCTCCTCACGCTGGCGATCCTTGAGTTCACCAACATTATTTTGGCCGAAGCGGCGCTCTCATTTCTGGGTCTCGGGGTGCAACCCCCGGCGACAAGTTGGGGCCTCGATGTAGCGGGTGGCAAAAACTACATGATGATCGCGTGGTGGCCGATCACCTTCCCGGGGCTTTGCATCGCGATGACGGTGCTTTCAATCAACCTTTTCGCCAACTGGCTGCGCGTCACGACGGAACCTGCCGAACGTGAAAAACGCTACGCCCGTGGCCGTGCCGCCAAAATGCGGCGCGCAAAAAAGACCTGACATCAGATCAGATCGGAAAGTGAAAAAAATGGCATACGCACAACCCACTCCCATCCTGGAAGTCCGCGATCTTCATGTGGAATTCGATACAATGTCGGGTCTCGTTCAGGGCCTGCGCGGGGTTTCTTTTTCGGTCATGCCGGGGGAAACTTTGGCGCTGGTCGGTGAAAGTGGCTCCGGCAAAAGCGTGACGGCGCAGGCTGTCATGGGGCTTATTGGCCTGCCGGGATCTATCGTCTCGGGGGATATTCTTTGGAAAGGCCAGTCGCTTTTGACGCCGGAAGGGCAAAAAAAGGCGGCCAGTTTACGCGGCAAGTCCCTGTCGATGGTGTTCCAGGATCCGATGACCTCGCTCAACCCGCTGATGACCATCGGCGCGCATCTGGTTGAGGTATTGCGGCGGCATATGAAGCTCTCGAAACCCCAAGCCTTTGCGCGCGGGGTAGAGTTGCTGGAGGCCGTTGGCATCACCGAACCGCGCCGCCGTATGGCGCAATATCCGCATGAGTTTTCCGGCGGGATGCGCCAGCGCGTGATGATCGCTCTGGCCATCGCCTGTGAGCCGGAGCTTTTGATCGCGGACGAACCGACCACCGCGCTTGATGTGACCATTCAGGCGCAAGTGCTTGATCTTTTGGCCGATTTGCAAAAATCCATGGGGCTGTCCATTGTTTTGATCACTCATGATCTTGGCATCGTGGCCGGGCTATGTGAGCGGGTAGCGGTGATGTATGCGGGCTCGATTGTCGAGGCGGGCAGTGCGGCCACCGTGTTTGAGCAGGCCGAACATCCTTACACCCAAGGCCTCATTCGCTCGACCCCGCGTCTGGACGATCGTCGTGATCGGCTCGTGTCCATCGAGGGCGCGCCGCCGAGCCTGTTGCACCCGCCAAAAGGCTGCGCGTTTCAGTCGCGTTGTCCGGTCGCGTCACGCCAATGCGACACCAAACCCGCCCGGCAAGAAACGCCAGCGGGCGGGTCGGTGTCCTGTTGGACGCCCTCACTTCCGGCTTGGGCAGATGTGGCGAAAACCACGGAGGTCCATGCCCGATGACCGATTTATCCAACCGATTCAACCCCGCCCAACCTGTGCCATCCGAGCCGCCGATTTTATCGGTGCGCGGGCTGTGCGTGACCTTCGATGGTCCACGCGAAGGCCTTTGGGGGCCACCGAAAAAGGTCCAGGCGCTCGACAATATCACCTTTGATTTGGCGCGTGGAAAGACGCTTGGCCTTGTCGGCGAGTCCGGTTCCGGCAAGTCCACGCTGGGCCGTGCGATCATGCGCCGCCTGCCCTTGTCGAACGGGCGGGTGTTTTTTGAGGGCAAGGATATCACGGCCGTCAAAGGTGAGGCGCTGCGGCGTCTGACCCGCAACATTCAGCTCATTTTCCAAGACCCTTACACCAGCCTCAATCCGCGGATGACGGTGCTTGAACTCATTGCTGAACCTCTGTTGGTGCATGGTCTGGTGTCCTCCATCGACGAGGCGCGCGATCAGGTGGTCGAGCTGTTGCGCTTGGTGAACCTGCCCGTGGAGACCATCGACCGGTTTCCGCACAGTTTTTCCGGTGGCCAACGGCAACGCATCGGCATCGCGCGGGCACTGGCGCTCAAACCGCAGCTCATCATCGCCGACGAACCTGTCTCGGCGCTGGATGTGTCGGTGCGCGCGCAGGTGGTGAACCTGATGCAGGATTTGCAACAGGAATTGGGGCTGACCTATGTTTTCATCGCCCACGACCTGTCCGTGGTGCGCCATATTTCCCATGACATCGCGATTCTGCATCGCGGGCATATGGTGGAAATGGCGGGTCGAGACGCAATCTATGAGGCGCCGGAACATCCCTATACCAAGGTGTTGTTGTCTGCTGTGCCGGAGCCCGATCCAAGCCATCGTCGCAACGGCGGGGTGAATGCGCCCAAGACCCTGCCGACGCAGACCTTAGCCTTTGATGGGGTCGGGTGTCGGTATCGAAAATGCTGTGACAAGGCTGGCGGGCATTGCCAACGCGAAGCGCCGCCTTTTGCCAAACATGAGGGGGGGCATTGGGCCGCCTGTTGGCATGTTGGAATGACGTAAGATTGGTCTCACGGATCATAAAAGGGGCGCCCCTTGGAGCGCCCCTTTTGGTTTTTAATGGTTTGGTTTCTTGTGGTTTAGCGCCCCAATGTCGTGCCGTCCTTGCGTGTGTCCGACCCGGCGATCAGCCCGCCATCGGGCGCGCGCATGACGCATTGCGCCCCGCCAAAGTCACTGCGTCCGCCCAATTCACCCGCGCCCGTCGCATCCTCAAACCCTGCCGCTTTGAGCGCCGTGGCAAAGGCCGGATCACTGCCCGGCTCAAGGGCGATGCGCGTGTCGCTTTCAAGTCGCCAGCGCGGCGCATTGATCGCCTCTTGCACGTCTTGCCCCCATGCCGCCACGCGCAGCATCAGCTGAATATGGCCCTGCGGCTGCATCAACCCGCCGACCACGCCAAAGACCGCATGAAACGCGCCATCCTTGAGCGCCGCCGCCGGGATGACGGTATGGTAGGGCCGCTTGCCACCCGCCACACCATTGATATGCCCCGGTGCGGAAAATCCGTGGCCGCGGTTTTGCAAGCAAATGCCCAGTTCCGGCACGCCAATGCCCGATCCAAACCGTTTGAAGACGCTGCTCATCAGGGTGACGGCAAAGCCCTCGCGATCAACAATGGCGGTGCACACGGTATTGCCGGACGGATCGGCGACGGTGTTGCGAGCGTATTTCATGCCGTCACGGGTGGCTTTGACCACCTCGATCATGCTCATCGGATCGTCCATCGGCAGGTCCAGTGTGTCGAGTGTCTCAAGCGCCTTGAGCACGCCGATGCCATGAGTGTTGGGCGGGCATTCGAGAATTTCGATGCCTTTGAACATGCGCCGCACCGGAACATCAAAAAAGCCCTCATGCGTGGCAAGGTCTTCGACGGTCAAAAGCGCGCCGCGCGCCCGTGCGGCTCGTTCGATCGCCTCTGCCGCCGCACCTTTGTAAAACGCATCCGGGCCGTGGGTGGCGATGGAGGCCAAAAGATCCGCCAATGCGGGATTGGCAAAACGGTCTCCGGCCTTCGGGATGTTCGCGCCACGATATATCAGGTTTGACGCTGGGTCGTTTTGAATGACATGGGCAAAAATCGCCCATTCGCGCGCGCAAATTGGGGCCACGTCAAAACCATCGCGCGCAAGCTCAATCGCGGGAGCGAGCAGATCGGCAAAGGGCAGGCGACCAAAACGGGCGTGCAAATCCCCCCAGCCGCGTGCCAGACCGGGCGTGGTGACCGAATAGGGGTGGCGTTCGGGGATTTTTTGATCTGGGAAGGCTCTCACATGATCGGGGGTCAGCGCCATCGGCGCGCACCCGGTGCCATTATAAGTCAGCGGGGCCTCATTGGGGGGCAGCAGCATGGCAAGGCTGTCACCGCCCAGCCCGGTCGCCATCGGTTCCACCACACCAAGCACTGCATCCGCCGCAATCGCGGCATCAACGGCGGTTCCGCCGCGTGCGAGCATCGCCATGGCGGCAGCGGCAGCACGCGGATGTCCGGTGGCGACGGCTTCGGTCGCGCTTTTGAGGGCGGTCGGGACGGGGGCTTTGGTCATGGTGGGGTGACGTCCTTGTGTCGGAGATTCTCTCTCGGCAATCTGACATATAAATTCAAAAAAGTATGTAATTTGTATTTCTAACAGTGAGTGTTATTTTTGCATAAAATTAAAAAATACATTAAAAACATGGTGATGAGTAAATTTTAACTTTTTGGATCATCGTGCAATAAGCTGTAGACCTTAAATTTGGTATACAGTATGGTGACTATAGGAGCTCTAAGACTCTTGCAATCTGCTGGTGTCGACAGGGTCCCGCACAGATAAAAACCAACACGGAGAGACGGAAATGGGCCAAGTCCTGAATCCCGATGAACTACGCACAGCCCTCGAAACAGCCATCAAGGGCAACACCGCCAACGCGTCCCCGTTTAGCCTTGCTTGGGCGAGCGGAAAACTGTCGCGCGACCATCTCGCGCGCTGGTGTGAAAACCATTATCACTATGTCGGCCCCTTCGCCGAATACCTCGCATATGTCTACGCCCGCCTTCCCGCAGAGTTCGAAGAAGCCAAAGATTTCATGCTTCAGAACATGTATGAAGAAGAGCTGGCGGCAGATCGTCACACCGATCTTTTGATCCGTTTTGGCGAAGCCTGTGGCACAAATCGCGCGCGCATCCTCAACCCGGACAACATGACCGCCACCACACGTGCACTTCAGGCGTGGTGCTACACTGTGGCGATGCGCGAAGATCCGATCGTTGCCATCGCGGGCCTTGTTGTGGGTCTCGAAAGCCAGGTGCCGTCGATCTACCGCAAGCAAACTCCGACATTGCGCGACACATACGGTTTCACCGACGAAGAGGTCGAATTCTTCGATCTGCACATCGTCTCTGATGAAATCCACGGCGAGCGCGGCTATCAGATCGTTCTGGAACACGCCCGCACCTATGAGCTTCAGCAGAAATGTTTGAAAATCTGTGAAATCGGCGCGCAGATGCGTCTGCTTTATACCACGGCACTCTATAATGAGTATGTGGGCGCAGAAATCCCGCTCTCCGACCTGGGCCTCGCCGCCTGATCTGACCCCTGAGAGGTGGGTTTCGGCCCGCCTCTCCCAGCCGGAAAATCTCATGCCAAAAGTTATCTTGCACAAGGGCGGCGAGGTGTTTGAGGGCGACGTTGCGCCTAAAACCAACCTCGTGGTCAGCGCCGGAATCCGCAAGTTTCCGTTCCCCAATCTGGCCTATAAATGCGGCATGGGCAAATGCTCGACCTGTACCTGTCGCATTCTGGCCGGGGCGGACCATTTGGAGCCGCCAAACTGGAAAGAGAAACGCCAACTTGGCGAACGATTGGACGAGGGCTACCGCCTCGCGTGTCAGCTCTGGGTCACCGAAGATATCGAACTCGCACAAGACGTCTAAGTCTTTGTATCGCCCCAAGGGGCGGTGCTTCCTTTATCCTTGCCGAGGGCTGTCTCATGTATGTCATTCTGACCACCAAACCCGATGAATTCCGCACAATCATGGGCGATGGCGTCGTCTCCATCGAATCCTATGATTACATTTTTTATGGTCGCAAGCGCGCAAATTTCACCATTGCCGAGATCGTCGATGCCGACCGCATCACCATCGTCGAAGACGAGCCGCCGCATATCGTCAACAAGGTGCCGTGCAAAATGTTCGAGTCCTTTGACACGGTCGAAGAGGCGCGGGCGGAACTGAATGTTCTGACCCATTTCGGCAGCATGGATATCGAGCTGCGCGCCGTGTGAGCCGCGCCAAATCGTCTCCCCCGGTCGCCTGACCAAATCATAGAACGCACAAAGACAGGCCATGGATAAGATCAACATCACCTTTATTCCCAACGACAACAAAACCATTTCTGTCGATGCGGGCAGCAATCTTTTGCGCGCCTCGCTGCGCGAAAAGGGCGGTATTCCGTTCAAATGTGGTGGCGGATTTTGCGGCACCTGTCGCTGCAAGGTGGTCGAGGGGTTGGAACATACCGACGACGTGAAAGCCAAAGAGCGCAAACATTTGACTGACGAGGATGTGGCCAATGGGTTTCGCATGGCCTGCCAGACCTTCGTGCGCGGCGATGTCAAAGTGTCCTGGGGCGAACCTCCTTTAAAAGAAACGCAAAAGCGCGCCTGAACGGGCCGCGCGACACAAGGGGCAAACATGTCTTATCTCAATTTTATTGGCGGGGACTGGGTTCCGGCCCTCTCCGGCGAGACGTTTGAAAACCGCAATCCCGCCGACCAAACCGACCTCATCGGCCTGTTTCCGAATGGCGGGATGGAGGATGTGGCCGCCGCCGTCGAAACCGTGTCTGCCGCGTGGCCGGCATGGGCCGCCAAAGGCCCGGAGGCGCGGGCGGATGTGCTTTACAAAGCGGCCGATATTATCTCGTCGCGCATTGACGCCATTGCCGCGGAACTGACCCGTGAGGAGGGCAAGACCCTCACTGAGGCGCGCAATGAAACCAGCCGGATCGCCGCCAACTTTCGCTTTTATGCGGGGGAGGCGCTGCGTCTGAAGGGCGAAAGTTTCCCGATGCCTGAGGGGCAAATCGCATTGACGTTGCGCCAGCCTGTGGGCGTTGTTGCTGTGATCACACCGTGGAATTTCCCGCTGTCGATGGCGGCGCGCAAAATCGCGCCTGCGCTTGCGGCGGGCAATGGGGTGATTTTCAAGCCGTCCGAAATGACCCCCTTGATGGGTCAGCGCCTAGTTGAGGTGTTGTTGGATGCGGGGCTGCCAAAAGGCCTCATCGCCCTTATTCACGGTCGCGGCGCCACCGTGGGCCAGGCCATCACCTCGACGCCGGGGATCGACGCGCTGACCTTTACCGGATCTTACGGGGTGGGGATGCAAATCGCGTCCGCTTTGACCACAGATACCCGGTGTCAGTTGGAAATGGGCGGCAAAAACGCCACCGTGGTGTTGGAAGATGCCGATCTGGATCGCGCGGTGGACATCATTCGGCGCGGCGCTTTTGGTCTGACGGGTCAGGCCTGTACCGGCACGAGCCGCGTGCTTGTGGCGCGCAGCCATTATGACGCGCTGGTCGAGAAACTCTCGGCCGCCGCCGCTGGGATCACCATCGGTGCAGGCATGCGCGAAGGCGTCAATATGGGGCCACTGGCCACCAGTGCGCAGCTTGATAAGGTCAAAGCCTACCTTGGCATCGCCAAGCAGGAAGGCGGGCGGATCACCACCGGCGGTTTGCCCGAGGCCTCTTCTGATCTCGCCAATGGTTTCTTTATCCGTCCGACCGTGATCGCGGACGTGCCCGCAGACAGCCGTCTTTTGCGCGACGAAATTTTCGCGCCGGTCGTGGCTGTGCGCGCTGTCGATGGCGTCGATGAGGCAATCGAGATCGCGGATGATACCGAATACGGTCTGGCCATTTCCCTTGTGTCCAATGACATGGCGTCCATTCTCAAAATTGCGCAGAAAACCCAGCACGGTGTGGTCAAGGTCAACAGCCCGACCACGGGTGTGGCGCTCAACGCCCCCTTCGGCGGGTTCAAACATTCCTCCAACCAAAGCGCGAAAGAGCAAGGCGGGGCCAATGTGATGGACTTCTACAGCCGGATCAAAAGCGTCTATCTGGGGGGCTGAATGGAGTTTGTCCACGATCTGATCGGCGGAAATCTATTGACCCTGCATGTCTTGGGCATGGTGGCGATGGTCTTTGTCGCCGCCATTCTCCAAGGCGTGGGGGGCTTGGGCTTTGCCATGTTCTCGGCCCCGCTGTCGGCGCTGTTTTTCCCGGAAATGGCACCCGGCCCGCTGCTGGTTCTGGGGGGGTGCCTGTCGGTCATGGTGGTTCTGCGCGAACGTTCCGCGATCGATTACAAATCGGCGGGCATGATGATCACAGGCCGGGTGATTGGCAATTTCATCGCCGTGGCCGTGATGACACTGTTGAGTGCGACAAGCTTTTACATTCTCTTCGCGGTGCTGATCTTATTGGGCGTGGCGCTGAGCTATAGTGGCCTGAGGATCGTTGCCAATTGGCGCACGTTGGGGGCGGCTGGGATCACGTCGGGCATTATGGGCACGATCACCTCTTCGGGCGCGCCGCCCTATGCGATCGTCATGCAAAACGCGGCCCCCGCCACCTTGCGGGCGACGCTGAATTTCACCTTCTTTTTTGGTGCGACAACCTCGCTGCTGTTGCTGGCGTCGGTGGGTCGCTTTGGCCTACATCAACTGCTGTTGGGTCTGTTGTTGTTGCCTGCGCTGCTTTTGGGTTTCACCGTTTCAACACACCTTGCGCGGCATGTGCCAAAAGGCGCGATCCGTCATGTGCTTTTGGGGCTGTCCGCCCTCAGCGCGGTCGGGCTTTTGCTGCGGGCGGCGTTTTGAGGTGGATCAGAGAGGGCTTAGACCTCGTCTGTCGCCTCCGGCGTGTCGACCGAATTATAAACATGGCGCGCCGCCAAAAGGGCTGCAAGCTCTTCGTCCCCGGCAATCACAGCGCGCAGAATGTCGGCATGTTCCTGCCAGCTCTTTGACACTTTCACAGGGTCATCTTGCTTAAACAACATCGCGGTTTGGTCGCGCAGAGTGCGGATCAGGTCCTGAAGGGTCGCATTGCCCGACACCTGACCAAGTGCGGTGTGAAACGCGTCGTTATGGGCGCTGATCTGGCTGAAATCACCCTCTTCGATGGCGCTTTCACCCGCTGCAAGGACGCGTTGCAATTCGGCGATCCGCTCCGGGTCTTTGCGCTTGGCCGCGAGTTTGGCATTGAGCGATTCAAGCGTCGCGCGCACTTCGATCAATTCCATTTTCTGATCGGGTGCGGGCATCGAGACGGTCGCCCCGCGCCGGGGGATGATCTTGACCAGACCTTCGGCGGCCAGTTCCCGCAACGCCTCGCGCACGGGCATGCGCGACACGCCCATTTCCTCGGAAATCCGACCTTCGACAAGGCGGGCGCCGGTTTCGAATTCGGCGTTCAAAATCCGTTGGCGTAGCGCATCCTTGACCATTTTCGTCAATGGTGTGTGCGCGTCTCCCAGAGCCACTGTCATCTGTTGTCCTGCCGTCTCTTTTGTGGCGCGCGGTCGGGGTGGGCCGTGCGCGTTTCATAAAGTTGTATACCAGATAGCAAAGCGGCTTGCCAAGCCGTGAGGCGGCATGATCGGATTTTGGGACAGTGCTTGAGGTGACCGGCGGGAATCGCGATTTTCATCCTCAGGACAGAGGTGCTCGCGTCAGCTCCGGCGCTTTCGTTTTAAAAATTTCCATCATTTGGTATACTAAAAAATGACATATGATGAGCCATTTGGGGAATTTCTGACTTATTTTGCCAAAAATAAGTTGCATAATGGGGGTATTTTTGAAAACAGTATACAAAATAAAAGTTACAATCGCACAACTCAAGAGATGATCCATTGAAAACTATCCTCAGACTTCAGTCCGAAGAGGCGCGCGTAATGATCGCGGCCGCTGTTGAAAAATCCAAAGAAATCGGGGTGCTCGAAACAATTTGCATCGCGGATGATGGGGGATTCCCGATCCTGATCGAACGTATGGATGGTGCGCGCGTCACAGGCCCGCAAATCAGCTGGAATAAGGCCTTTACGGCGGCCACGCACAAACGTTCGACCCATCTGTTCAACAAGGCCCCCAACGGTCCGGCGCTACCGGGCAATGAGGCGTTTGGTATCCAATTGTCCTTTGAAGGCAAGTTCGCCGTTTTCGTTGGCGGCTTTCCGATTGTCGTCGATAGCGAGGTCGTTGGCGGCGTTGGCCTGTCGGGCGGCAATGGCGAACAGGACACAGCCGCAGGCGTTGCGGCGCTGCAAGCCCTGTCCGATCTTTTGAGCCCGCAAGGGCATGAGGTTCTTGTCGCCGCCGACATCAAAAAGTGAGGCCATCATGACTATCATTCGCGCAGTTCACAAAGTCGAAGAGGGCACGTCGGAAACTGCGGCTCTGCATGTGACCCTGGCCGAAACCGGCAAAACCTTTCCGGTCCAGCCACATGAATCCGTGCTCGCGGCGGCTTTGAACGCCGGGATTGAGTTGGCCCATGAGTGCAAGACCGGGTTCTGTGGCTCTTGCCGGGTACGGGTTTTGGAGGGCGGCGTCGCCTATGCGGATGATCCCATTGGATTGAGCGACCAGGAGCGCGGATGCGGTTTTGCGCTGGCCTGTCAGGCGCGGGCGCAAACCAACCTCGTGATCGAAGCGCCTTTGATGCCAACAGATCGCCCCGAACCGTCCCAAATCACGGCTCAGGTTTTGGCCGTCGATCAGGTTTGCGGTGACATTGCCCGGCTGCGGTTGTCGCCTGTTGGCGGCATGCCGGCGTTTCTTCCGGGGCAATATGTGGATGTGGTCACACAGAGCGGTGCCACGCGGTCGTTTTCGATTGCCTCAGCGCCAGATGAGACCATGATCGAATTGCACATCCGCACCATCCCCGGCGGAATGTTCACCGCTGGCATCGTCCCGGCGCTCAAATGCGGGGAGGTCGTGGCGCTGCATGGACCGCATGGGCTGTTCCGCCTGCGTCTCGATGATTTTCGTCCGCTCGTTTTGGTCGCCACAGGCACGGGCATCGCGCCGCTGCGCGCCATGCTTGCGGCGCTTAAGGGCGATCCGGACTGTCCACCCGTCGCGCTCTATTGGGGGATGCGTGAGGAAAGCGAGCTTTACCTCGCCGATGAGATCGCCATGTTGGGTGCGGCGTTGGAGGATTTCACCTTTGTTCCGGTCCTGTCGCGTGCCGCAGAAAGCTGGTCGGGGCGGCGAGGCTATGTCCAGGATGCGGTGCTCGAAGATCTGCCCGATCTGTCAGAACATGCGCTCTATCTGTGCGGCTCGCCGGCGATGATCGGCGCGGCACGTGGGCGGTTTCTTGAAGCCGGGGCGAGCGTCAACCACATCTATGTGGATAGCTTTCACTTCGCTCACAATCTGTAACCAGAGCCGCCTTTGCACGCGCTCGCAACACAGGGGGATCGAGGCACCATGTCCTCGTCCATATTCAAATATTTTCGCTGGAGCTTTGCCGTCACCGTGATCGGGATTGGGCTCTGTATCTGGCTCGGCTGGGCCTATACCGGGCGGGTCTCCGGCATGATCGCCTTTGCTACAATTGGGGTTATTCTCTCAGTTCTGGAAATCTCGTTGAGCTTCGACAATGCCATCGTGAATGCCAATAAACTCAAAGATATGAGCGACGTCTGGCGGCGGCGCTTTCTGACTTGGGGCATTCTGATTGCCGTCTTTGGCATGCGGATCATCTTTCCGCTGGCTGTTGTTTCTATCGCCGCCAAAATTGGTCCGATTGAGGCCATTCGCCTCGCGGCCAGCGAGCCCTCCGAATATGCGCGCCTGATTGGGGCCGCGCATCTGTCGATCTCGGCCTTTGGTGGGACGTTTTTGATGATGGTGGCGTTGAACTATTTTATCGACCCCGACAAGGAGGTCGATTGGCTGCGCCCGCTCGAAAATCTTTTGCGGACATGGGCTTCCGTGCGCGGAGTGGCGATTGGTTTGGTGTTGCTCATCGTCTTGCTGATCTCAGGGTTTCTTGATCAGGCGGAACGCGGCTCATTTCTGGTCGCTGCGATTGCGGGACTGGTGGCCTTTATCGCGGTCGAAACGCTCGGGCATGTTCTTGATCGTGGCCCGATGATGGCGGCGGGCGGGTTCGGCGCGTTCATGTATCTCGAAGTGCTGGATGCCTCCTTTAGTTTCGACGGGGTGATCGGGGCCTTTGCCCTGACGCAGAACCTGTTTCTCATCGCTATCGGTCTGGGCATCGGCGCGATGTATGTGCGCTCGATGACGATCATGTTGGTGGAAAAGGAAACGCTGACCGAGTTTCGCTATCTCGAACACGGGGCGTTCTATTCGGTGTTTGTGTTGTCTTGCGTGATGTTCGTGCAAAGCCTCGTGCATATCCCAGAGGTGATCACCGGGCTGATCGGTGCGGGCTTTATCCTGCTCTCGCTTGTCTCTTCGCTGCGCTACAACAAACGCCATGTTCATCCGGCGGCGGCGGAATAGACCGTATCCCTTGACGGTCTCTCTAAGGCGCTTTTTCGGGGTCCCCTTGCCCGAGAAAGCGCCTTATTTTATCGGGGCAGGATTTTATCGGGGCAGGGCGAAACTCAGCCCCCTGCATCGACAGGGCTTCTGGCGGATAGTCTGTGAGTTTCGGAAGATCAACGATCAAAAGCGTCTCGTCACGACCTGCCTGCGCCAGCGCGCGCCCATCGGGCCCGGCAATCACCGATCCGCCGCCAAATTGTATGCCGTTTTCGGCGCCGCACGAGTTGGCATAGGCAACAAAGCCGCGGCTTTCATGGGCGCGGGCCGGGACCAGCACGTCTTGGACGTGTTCATAGCCGGCGGGATTGGCGGTTGGGACAAAAAGGACCTCCGCTCCGGCGCGCGCCAGTGTTGCAGCATGGCCGGGGAACTCGATGTCATAACAGATCAATATCCCGCATCTGCGCCCGGCAAGTTGGAAGGTCGGGGATAGGTGATCGCCCGCTGTAAAACTCGCACGCTCCATGTCACCGAAAAGCTGAACTTTGCGGTAATGGGACAAAATCGCGCCATCTGCACCTATGCAGCTTGCCGCGTTATAGACTGTTGACCCTGACCGTTCGGCCCAACCAAACACCAACGCACATCCCGTGCCCGCCACCCGCGCGCGCAGATCATCCATCCAAGCGCCCGCGATCGCCTGAGCCTCGGCGTGATGTAAATCGGGCCGATTGTATCCGGGAAAAAACAATTCGGGCAGCACAAGCACGTCGGCACCTTGGGCAGCGGCTTCTCGCAAAAGCGCCTCTGTCCGCTCAAAGGAGTGGTCGGCTGGCGCGGATTGAAACAGCGCCAGTTTCATGTTGGGCTGCCTGTGTAAGGTGTCGTGGTCAAAATGCCCCTCTCTTTCGTTCAGCTATAGCGTTCAATCAATGTAGTCGTATCCGTCACATCACCAAAGAACAGCGCGAAATTGATCAAGGCAAAGGCGTGTTCGTCATCGCGCAGGGAGGCACAGGCATCATGCACCATAGTTGTCCGAAAGTTGAGCATCATCGCGTCCCGCGCGGTGGAATCACAACAGGCATTGGTCATGGTTCCTCCCACCAAAATCGCCTCAATACCCGCCGCGCGCAGCCTATGTTCCAAATCGCCTGCACCTTGGATCACCCCACTATAGCGGGTCTTTTCAACGATCATATCCTCGTCGCGTACATCAAGATCAGGCCAAATTTGCGAACCTTCGGCCTCGCGCTCCAACGCGGCACAACGGGTTTCGAACCGCGCGGGCGTCAGCAAGGTTTGATGAAAATGCGGGATCTCGGCCAGCGCCTGTTCGGTGTAGAGCGTTCTGATCCAGACCACGGTTCCGCCCGCTTGGCGTAACGCCTTGGCCAGCCGGTTGATGTTGCCGACGATGGCCCGTGCATTGGGCACACTGGCACCGCTTTGCGGATCAAGAAAATAGTTTTGCATGTCGACCACGACCAGAGCGGTCCGATCCGCAGGGAGGGAATCGTGTACATGCAGGCGACCTTGGCGGGCGTTGATGCGCTCAACGGCCCAGTCGGGCATCTCAAACGGGTGCACTTTGCTCATTTTGTGATCTCCATGGTCGGTTTGTGCGCAAATTATTTGCTCTTGCTGGGGTATTTTAGTGACCTCAGTTCAGTATATTGTATACTACAATTCAAGTCGATAGGTCCAGATCACAACACTTTCGGCAAAAAATACAACACTCTCGTCAACAGGAGGTATTATGAAAATCGCACGCACTCTTTCCTTTATCGCTGGCATCACGGCGGCAACGCTGACGACATTGCCCACACCGGCTGCCGCCGAAGATGTGACCAAAATCTCCTTCATGGAGGTCATTCACTCGCTGTTTTATTCACCGCTCTATGTCGCGATCGGCAATGGTTATTTTGAGGAAGAGGGCATCGCCTTTGATCTCATCGCCGGTCAGGGCAGCGACAAGGTGACGGCCGCCTTGCTCTCGAACTCTGTGGACATTGCGCTCGCCGGGCCGGAGACCACGCTTTATGTCGAGACTGGAAAGTCGCCTGAGAAAATTCGCATCATTGCCGGGCTGACGGCAACGGATGGCTCCTTTCTGATCGGGCACGACCCCGCGACAGGCGACTTTGATTGGGCTACTTTGAAGGGCAAAAAAATCCTTGGCTGGCGCGAAGGCTCGTCCCCGGCGATGTTCCTGCGCGCGGCGCTTGAAAAGGCCGGTTTGAACCCGGACGAAGATGTTGAAATCATCACCAACGTTGCCATTCCCGCCCGGATGGGGGCCTTCATGTCGGGCGTTGCCGATTATGGCACCTTCTTTGAACCGGATGTGACCACGCTTGAGGCCAACGGTCTGTATGCCCAAACCAATGTCGGCCAGGCGGTCGGTGACATCGACTATACGGTCTTCATTGCCCGCCAAGCCTATATCGCCGAGCATCCAGAGGTGGTGGGCGGCTTTGTCAAAGCAATCGCCAAGGCTGAAGCATGGATTGCCGAGGCCCCGGAGGCCGATGTGGCGCAGGTTTTGCAGCCCTATTTCCCCGGCGTCGGTTTGGACGAACTGTCCCAAAGCGTGCTGCGGCACCGTGCGGCAGGCGTTTGGAAAACCACGCCTGCGGTTGCGCCTGAGGCCATTGATGCCCTTCAAGACATGTTGATGTACAACGGCCTTTTGGCCGTTGAGACAAAAGTGGCTTTTGAAAACGTCGTCGATCCCAGCTTCTTTGCGCAGAGTGCGCAATAATGATGGGCGATACCACAGGGCGGCCCCTCGCGGTGCCGCCCAAAATTGAATTCCGCAACGTAGACCTGCACTACTTTTCGACCAAGGGCGAAACCCATGCCGTGAGTGACATGAATTTCACCGTCAACAAAGGGGAATTCATTTCCATCGTTGGGCAGTCGGGCTGTGGCAAATCGACATTGCTGTCTCTGCTGTGCGGATTGATGCAAACGACTTCGGGACAGGTGCTGATCGACGGGAAACCCGTCAAAGGCCCTTCGCCGCAGGTGGGGTTTATGTTGCAACATGACAGCTTGTTTGAATGGCGCACCATTTTAGAGAATGCGCTGCTTGGGCCGGAAATTCGTGGCATGGACATGCCCGCCGCACGGGCGCGGGCCGAGCGGATTTTGACGAATTACGGTCTTGGGCAGTTCCTGCATCACCGTCCAACGCAATTGTCGGGCGGGATGCGTCAACGCGCGGCGTTGGGGCGAACCATGTGTATGGAGCCGGATATCCTTTTGCTTGATGAACCGTTTTCGGCGCTGGATTTTCAGACCCGCATGTCGATTTCCGAAGAAATCGGCGAGATCATCCGGCGCGAGGGCAAGACCGCGATCCTTGTCACCCATGACATCCCTGAAGCCATCGCCATGGCCGACCGGGTGATTGTTTTGAGCCCGCGCCCCGGACGGCTCAAAAACATTCATGAGATCACCTTCCCAAGTTTGGGCGAGGTGCGTCCCGGCTGCATGGCGGTGCGTGATGCGGAGGAGTTCAAAGACTATTTCCACACAATCTGGACGGAGATGGAATCCGATGGCTGACACGACCCCGAACGCGACGCCAAGCGTCGCCTATCAAAACTGGGCCGCACGTCAGGGCCGCGCCCGCCGAAAAGTGATCATCGGGCGCCTGCTTTTGCTGTTGGGCTTTTTGGCGCTGTGGGAATATGCGCCGCGCAACGGCATGGTGAACCCCATGCTCACCAGCTACCCAAGCGCCGTTTGGGACGGCTTTTGGGACCTGATTGCGCAGGGCAAACTGGGGCTTCATATTGGCGTCACGTTGATGGAGGTGATGATCAGCTTTGCCATCGCCATGATCCTCGGCACAGTGATCGCCATTTGTTTATGGTTGTCGCCGATGTTGGAACGGGTGCTTGATCCCTTCTTGGTGGTGCTCAATGCCTTGCCAAAAATCGCCTTGGTGCCGATCTTTTACATCTGGTTGGGCCCGACCGGGTCGATCTATGCCGTGGCCATTGCCGTGGCGTTGTTCATCACGATTCTGATGCTCTACACTGGGTTCAACCAAAGCGATCCCAACAAGATCAAACTGGCGAAAACCCTTGGGGCAGGACAGGTGCAAATCCTGACCAAGGTGATTTTGCCGGGCAATGTTCACACCTTCATGGCGACGTTGAAAGCCAATGTCGGTCTGAGCCTTGTGGGGGTGATTGTGGGGGAATTTCAGGCGTCCAAAGCTGGTCTCGGGTATTTGATCGTCTACGGCAGCCAGATTTTCCGCATGGATATGGTGATGGCCGCGATTGTGATCCTCAGTCTGATCTCGGTTGGCATCTATCTGATCGTGCAAAAAGCAGAAACCCTGCTGACCCGCTGACATGCATCTATCGAGGGGCGCGGGGCATGTTTCATCCCTCGCGCGTCTCCTTGAGCCAACTTTGTCTGATTTCGTCCTAAACCCGTTTGCTTAAAATCTCGGCCAGAACCGACACCGCAAGCGAAGACGCGTCACGCGCGGGTCCAAAGAGACCGATTGGACCATGCAGCCGGTCCATCGCGCTTTGCTTTAGTCCCGCAGCGGCGAGGCCTTGTCGCCGCCGGTGTTGTGTCTGTCTGCCGCCAAGACAACCGACATAAAACGCTTCGCTTAGCAGCGCCTGCGTCAGCAGCGGCTCCTCATCCTCCGCACTGTGATGCAGAAATGCGATGGCGGTCTGGGCGTCGATCTCGCCCAATCCGTGCTGCCGATCTCCTCTTGTGATGCCCACATCCGCAGCCTGCGCCACTCGGATCAGCGCTTCAGCCTCAAGGCTCTCGCCCATGACGACGATCCGCACGGGCGGGGTAAAATGGGTCACAAACCGTACGTCTTGCCACCCGGTTTGGGCGGTGCTCGGTTCGGCCATCACCTGCGCGCTGTCTTTGTCATAGACCAGTGTCGCGGTCTGACGGCGCTCTAGCCGCGCCAAGACATCCCGGATCGGTGCGCCGTCGCGCAACACATGCACCAAAAGCTCAAGCCCACCACCACAGGGGAGGGTGATGTCGAAAAAGGGCGACCCCTTGCCGAAACGTATCAGGCGATCCTGACCGGTCTGAAGGGCGGACAGGGCCTCCGTCGCAACCGCGGCTTCGACACATCCGCCCGAGACGTAGCCACAATAGGCACCGTCTTCACGCACCGCCATAATGGTGCCTAAACTGCGTGAGGCACTACCCTCGATCCCGACCAAAAGCACCAAGGCCGCCGCCGGACCCGACTCCATCGCCTGGCAAAGAAACTCCAACACATGCTGAGGGCGATCCGTTTTTTGCGGACAAAACGGCGTCCTGTTCGCGACCGAACCCGGTGTCGACGCGAGGGGGGCGTGCTGTGGGCGGGGCATCGGTGCTTCCATGTTTCGCGCGCTCTCAGATCACTTTGAAAAGGCAATCGTATTCTCATGCCAATGGCGCGACAGATGCGACAGGTCGACACCTAAACTGAGACCGTCGATCAGCCCCAACACCCGAGGCGCGGTCAGAGGCAGCGCGTTCACCGGGGTTCCGATGGCATTGGCCACAGCGCAGGCAATTGTTGCACCCACGTTCAAAATTGGCACTTCGCCCGCGCCTTTCGTGCCCAAAGGCCCACAAGACGGCGCCCCCTCATAGAGGTGATAGTCGATCGGCAGAGTGTCGAGTGCGGTCGGAATGCGGTAGGAGGAAAAGCAGGTCTGATCAAACGCGCCCTCTGCATTGATCGTGATCTCTTCATGCAAGGCGTAGCCAATGCCCTGCGTGACCCCGCCCTGAATTTGACCATGGATCGCGCGTGGATTCAGCGCCCGACCCACGTCCTGGATGACGCGGTAGGCGAGGATCTCGACCTTGCCGGTATCCGGGTCCACCGCCACGTCGCAATCATGCACGGCAAACACCGGAATATCTATCGCATCGATGAAATGCCCCGCCGCACAGCCCGGCATTGCGGGAATGCCCGGCGCGGTAAACGCCCCGCTGCCAGAAATCGGCCCGTGCTCCAACTCTGCCTGTGCGATCACGGTTTGAATGGTGGTGCCAGAGCCGGGTCGGTCACGGATTTCGACCCGGCCTTGGGCGAGGACCAAATCGTCTTGCGGCGTTTGCAGCATTTGGCTGGCGACGGCCAAAAGTTTGGAGCGGACCTCGGCGCAGGCCTCTTGGCTGGCCGCGCCAATCGACACCGTCGTGCGCCCGCCGCCGACGCCCAGATCGCGCCCGGAGGCATCCGTATCCGCGGTTTTGACGATGACCGCATCCGGGTGAATGCCCAGATTGGCCGCCACGATTTGCGGCAAGGATTGCACCATGGTGCCCGATCCGATTTCGACACCGGAGGTGACCAACGTGGCGCTGCCATCGACGTTGAGATTGACCGTGGCGCTTGACGGGCCGACAAAAATGAACCAGGTGCCAACCGTCGTGGCGCGCCCATAGAGCCGCCCATCGGGGCCTTTTTTCGCGCGCTCATGCGGCCCATAGGTGTCGATGGCCAAATCCAACATTGGCCGAAGCACATCGCCCTCAAACACCTGTCCCGTCGCGCCGATGTCGCCATCTCCCACCACGTTGCGCCGCCGAAAGGTGAGCGGGTCCATGCCAATGGCCTTGCAGATTTCGTCAGTGTGACATTCAAGCGCAAAGGTGTTGTACACGCCGTTGCAGGCGCGAAAGGCCCCATTGGGGGGCGTGTTGGTGTAGACCGCTTGACTGGCGATTTTCACCGATCCCAACCGGTAATTGCCGCCCAGCGTATGCGCGGTCATCGTGGTGAGGAACACTTGCTCGCCGCCATAAGCGCCGCAATCCATCAACACCGTGGCTTCGCGCCCGACAATGTCGCCCTCTGGGGTCACCGCTGACCGGATCAGGATGTCGGCATTTTCGCGGCTCAAACAGGTCATCTGTTCTTCGCGGCGGGAGTTCACCAACGACACTTTGCGCCCGGTCTTGTGTGCCAGAATCGCAGCGAAGGGTTCCAGAGAACAATCGAATTTCAACCCAAAGCCGCCGCCAACGGCGGGCACGGTGACATGGATTGCCGTTTCGGGTACGCCTAAAATCTTGGCCGTCACATGGCGCACGGTCCATGGCACTTGGGTCGAGGTGTGAATGTGAAACCGCCCGTCTTCATAGGAGGCCACCACGGCGCGCGGTTCAAACGGCACATGGCTTTGACGCCCGACCCGATAGGTGCCCTCCACAAGGATGACGTCGTCGCGAGCAAAGGCCGCATCGGTGTCGCCGCGCACCACCGTGGCTTCCCACGCGATATTGCCACCGCGTGCCGCGCCTTCGCGCAAAATCTCGTAGCTGGCCCAATCGGGGTGGATCAATGGCGCGTCTTTGGCCAGCGCCTCCGCCATGGTCAGAATTGGCGCTATCGGGTCGATCTCGACCAGAATGGCTGCGGCTGCGGCGCGCGCTTGGGCCAGGGTGGTCGCGGCCACCACGGCCAGAGGTTCGCCATGATAGCGCACCACGTCTTTTGCAAACAGCGGATGGTCGGCGATGCCGATCCCATGCAAACCGGGCGCGTCCTCACGTGTTGCAATCGCTTTGACCCCCGGCATGGACAGCGCGGGGGTGACGTCGATTTTGACGATCCGTCCCGACGCGGTCTCTGAACGGCGTGCAGCGGCGTGCAACATGCCGTGGCTGCTCTCGTCGACGGTATAGCGGGTGCGCCCCAGCAGCTTGTCCTTTGCATCCCGCCGAGGCAGGTTCATCACAGCAGTATTGGGAGGGTAGGGCAGTGTCACGGGCGCACCTCTTCCACGGGGCCAAGACCATTTGATCCAAGCGACAGGAGCGCATCTATAATGCGTTCGTAACCGGTGCAGCGGCAGATATTCCCGGTCATGGCCGATTTGAGTTCGGCGCGCGTGGGCGACGGATTTTCCGCCATGAAATGCGTCATCGACAGCACCATGCCGGGGAAACACATGCCGCATTGCACGACATCGTATTCCAAGAACGCCTTTTGAACCGCGTTCAGGGTCTCAATGTTGGACACCCCTTCGATCGTTGTGATCTCAGCCCCGGCAAGGCTCCCGACGGGCAGCAGGCAGGCCACTTTCGGTACGCCGTCGATCTGAACCGTACAGGCGCCACAAAAGCCTTCGCCACAGACATCCTTGGTCCCGGTGAGGTGCAAATCGTCGCGCAGGACCTCAAGCAAGGATCGGCGCGGATCGCCGTGATAGGGGACCGGGTCGCCATTGATCATCAAAGTCAGCACCATGCTTAGGCTCCTTGCGCGCTCAGCGATATGTCAGTGAAGGCCTGAGCCACCAAAGCGGGCAACACCCGCAGGCGGTACCAGCCCTGGCCATCCACCGCGTCACGGCCGACAAAGTCCTGTGATGCGCGGGCGGCGGCGTGGGCGCGGATGCTGTCCGACGTCATCTTTTGATCGTCGCACAGCGCTTCCAAAGCGTGCCAGCGCCGCGCACGCTTTTCGACCGACCCCACGGCAATCCGCAGGTCATGCAGCGTGCCATCAGGGTGGATTGCCGCCGAGAGGCTGACCACCGCAAGCGGATAGTCCCCGGCCTGCCTTTGCATCAACCGCACATGCGCCGAACGCCCAGAAGTGCGGGGCACGGTGACGTGGTGCAGGATATGTGGCCTGTCGACAGGGGTATTGAGGTGATCCTCAAGCGAGAGGGTCTCGCGGCCCGAGGAGGTTTCAAGCGTCACCTTTGCATTCAATGCCAGAAGGGCGGGGGCCAAGTCCGCAGAGTGAAAATCCCGCGCGCATAGGTTGCCACCCAAAGTGGCCATGCGGCGGATGGCGGGGGTCGCGGATTTGCCCGCCGCCGTGGCGAGCGCTGCCAGATCGGGCGCGCCGATCACCGCGTTGCATATGTCCTGATGGGTCGCCATCGCCCCCACAACCAGCACCTGATCATCGAGTGTGATGTCTGTGAGGTCTGGAATCTCTGCCAGCGATATAAAGGTCCGTTCACGCGCCTCGCGCATGACCCATGTGCCCCCGGCCATCACGGTTGCCGTCTCTCCCAAACGTGTCAGGATGTCGAGCGCCTGCGAAACGCGGGTCACTGAGATCAGGCTCTGCTGTGGTATCTCCATCATGTCCGTCACCTTTGTAAGAGCGGTCGATCAAGGGCGCGCGGGCCTGCGGCGACCCGCGCAGAAAGCGGAGTCAGCGACCGCGCATGATCATGCGGTAACGCATCTGGTCAAAGATCACCGCGAGGATCAAAAGCCCGCCCAAAAGCACCATCTGCATGTAGGAGCTGATCTGGGCGAGGTTCATGCCGTTTTGCACCATGACGATGAAAAACGCGCCTAAGACCACGGTCTGCACCTTGCCGATCCCACCTCTGAGCGACACACCCGCGATGACACAGGCGGCGATGGATTCAAGCGCCATGGAGCCGCCCAAATTGGCCTCGCCGCTTTCCACCCGCGCGGTCAACAACAGCCCGGTGAGAGACGCAATCAGCGAACAGAGGATGTAGGACACCATCAAGGTGCGCTTGGTGTTGATGGCCGAGAGATGCGCGGCCTTGATATTGCCGCCGACGGCGTAAATCTGTGTGCCCAAAGGCGTGCGCGACATCACCAGCCACATCACCACGATACAGATCGCGGCGATGAACACCGGAACAGGCACGCCGAACCATTTGCCAAAGCCAAAGGTGTCGCCAAAGGCAAAGGGCAGGCCAGACACCGGCACACCGCCGGTGAGAAACAGCGCAAGACCTGCGCCAACGGAGGACACGCCCAAGGTCATGATGAAGGGCGAAACCTCGAAATAGGCCACGCCCACGCCATTGACGAGCCCCACCAGCAAGGCGGTGAATCCCCCCGCCGCGATCCCGATCACAATTGCCAGCCAGATCGCATCGGGCATCACGCCCACCGCCCAGGTCATCGACACGGCGGAGACCACAGAAGTCAGCGCAATCGCGGTGCCAACCGACAAATCAAACCCGCCAGAGACCAAAACCAACATCTGTCCCAAAGAGACCAAAACCAGATAAACCGATTGCCGGGCCACATTGACGAGGTTCTGCCCGGTCAGGAATTTCGCGGACATCAACGAGAAAACCACCAAAGCGATGGCCAAAAAGAACGGCAAGACGCCGACACGCAAAAACAGTTTGCGCAGAACGCCGGACGTGTCAGAAGATGTGGGTGCAGGTGTCATAGGGTCGGTTCACTTTCAACAAAGAAGTGTTTCAAAACAGTGTCCTCGGTGGCATCAGCCCGCGCCAATTCGGCGGTGACATGGCCATGTGCAAAGACGAGGAGACGGTGAGAGAGGTTGATCGCTTCGGGCAGATCGGAGGAGATCACGACCACGGCCTTGCCCGCCTCCGCCAGCGATTTGATCTTGAGATACAGGGCGGCGCGGGTGCCCATATCGACGCCCACGGTCGGCTCATCAAAGATGTAAACATCGGCATCTTGGCCAAAGGCCTTGCCAAATAACACCTTCTGTTGGTTGCCACCCGAAAGCTGCGAGACATATTTGGTGCGGTAATCATGGGGCAATTCGACGCGATCCGCGATCTCTGCGACCCGCTCACGCACCACGCGCCAAGTGATCCATCCGCGCTTGGAGGCGGTGCCCGAGGTCACCACATTCAGCCCGAGATTGTCATTGGAGGTCTTGGCCAGATCCAGCCCCTCGGCCTTGCGATCCGGCGACAGGTAATACAGACCACGGCGGATGATCTCGCGGGTCGAAAGATGGGTGATGTCCTGGCCTTTGAGGATGACGGTGCCCGTTTGATGCGCGGTCAGCCCCATCATGGCGCGGAAAAACCGCGATTTGCCGCAGCCAACCAGCCCCGCCACGCCAAGAACCTCACCCGCCCGCAGGCTCAGGCTGCTGGGGGCCACGCCGGGCGTCGACAGCCCGTTGACCTCAAGCACGACCTCGCCGGGCATGGTCGCAATCACCGGATAAATTTCCGCAATCGCGCGTCCGGTCATCATCTCGACCAAATGCGCCTCATCTGTATCCGTCATGGCGACCGTGCCGATTTTCGCGCCATCGCGCAGAACTGTGACCCGATCGGCAATGCGGGCGAATTCCTGCATCCGGTGGGAAATGTAGACGATGCCAACGCCCTTGGCCTTTTGCTGTTGGATGAAGGCAAACAGGTGATCGACCTCGCGGTCGGTCAGAGAGGCGGTCGGTTCATCCAAGATCAAGACCTTGAGATCGCCGTGAAACGCCTTGGCAATTTCAACCATCTGTTGCTGGGCGCGCGACAGGGAGGCGACCTGTGCCGAGGGGGAGAGGGCAAAGCCCAACGTGTCGAAAATCTCTTGTGCGCGTCGGCGCATTTCGCCGTGATCAATCAAAAATCCGGCGCGCGGCTCTTGGCCCAAAAACATGTTTTCGGCCACGGTCAGCGTCGGGATCAGCGAGAATTCCTGAAACACAGTATAGACGCCATGGGATTTGGCGCGCGCCACCGTGTCGAAATTCATCGTATGACCGTCAAGGTAAATCGCGCCTTCAGAGGGCGATGTGGCGCCCGCGAGCATGGAAATCAGCGTCGATTTCCCGGCACCATTTTCGCCAAACAACACATGAACCTCGCCTGCATTCAGGTCAAAATCCACCGCATTGAGGGCGCGCACGCCGGGGTAGTCCTTGGTCAATCCGTGGGTGGAGAGTAGGGGACGGGGCATAGTGGGCCTCCAAATGGGACAGTGGACCGGGACACATCTGCCCCGGCCCGAGATCAAAGATCAGCCGTTATTCGACGGAGAACACCGGGCGGAACCCATCCGGCGGCAAGATCGCATCGCGCGCCACCGAGCCGATATTGTCGCCATCGACGACAAAGATTTTCGGACCCACATGTTTGATGTAATCCTTGCCTTCGATGATGCGGACAGCTTGGTCCACGGCGATCCGGCCCTGAATGACCATCGAATCCGCCGGAGCAGCGGCGATCATGCCGCGTTGGATGCCGGTATAGACGCCCGGTGTCATGTAAAACGCCAAAAGGCCGATCTCATCGGTGAGGCCACGTTCGCGCAAAAGACCCTGTGCCGCTTCGGCGGTGACCGCCGTGCCTGCGAGGTATTTCACGTCGGGGTTGGATTGCAAAACGTCTTCGACCAGCTTGAGCTGTGCCTCTTTGCCGGTGTCGCCATAGCGCGGTTCCAACACTTCAACAGCCGAACCTTCGATGGCGGTCATAAAGCCGGTGTTGGCGGCCTCGACCCAACCAGCACCCGCAGGTCCGGGGAACCAACCGACCTGAACCGGGTCCGTGCCAGCGGGATGTTTGTCCGCCAGATATTTGCCGGTTTCAAAACCCATCGTGTAGAAAGACACCAAGGATTTGGCGGAAATGTCCGGCGAGGACACACCGTTGATCACGTCGATCACCGGGATGCCTTTGGCGGCCACTTCGGAAATCACGCTGTTGAGGCCGTCATAGGAAATCGCCCCGATGATCACCGCATCCGCGCCGGAGGCAACGCAATCTTCGATCTGGCTGACCTGTTTCGACAGTTCGGTATACCCGCCCGCCTCGACAAGGTTCATTTTGACGCCAAGACGTTTGGCTTCTTCGGCCACGCCGTAATCCACGCCAAGCCAATAGGCGTCTTTCATATGCGGGAAAGACACGCAGATGTTGTAGGCCTCATCGGCTTTCTCAAGCGCTTCATAGGTCACCGGGGTGGAGGTGCCGTCGGTGGAAAAGGCGGGGGTCACCTCTTCGGCCTCATAGGGATACCACGCATCGGCAAGCGCCGGGGTGGTGAGCATGGCGGCAAAGGCCACGCCGGTCAAAAGGGCATGTTTCATGGATCTGACTCCTTGTTGGGTCCATCAGTTGAAATGCGGTCATTGCCGCGTTTTTATTATGAAAGGGGAGCGGGTGCTCCCGGTCGGCATCAGGCCCCTAAGCGAGGGCCTGACGGATGTCTGCGAGCATGGTTTTGCGCGCGGCGCGTGCTGCCAGCGCCTCGTCCATCTCGACACGTTTGAAGGTGACAGGAGTGTTGGGCTGCAATTGACCGATCAGGTCCATATCCGCCGAAATCACCGCGCCCAGGGTAAAATAGCCGCCCCCCGACACCGCATCGCGGTGCAACACGATGGGTTCCAAGCCGCCGGGCACCTGAATCGAGCCATAGGAGTAACACCCGTCCACGATGTTTGACGGATCAGAACCTGCGCCAAAGGGCTGTGGACGATCGACAAATTCCATTGGAGTGCCGCCGCGGAACCGATAGCCCATGCGGTCCGCTTCGGGCGCGACCACCCAGGCATCATCGAAAAACGCCTTTTGGCTTTTCTCGGTCAGACGGTGCCAATAGAGCCCGGTCAACACCCGCAATACGGCGGGGGTGCCGGGGCGGCGGCGGAGCGCCAGGGGAACAGAGCGCCCCTCCGCCACCACCGCGCCAGTTCCAACCGGGATCACATCCCCGGCGGCCACGGCGCGCCCTTCGAAACCACCCAAGGCCCCGATGGGATAGGTGGAGCGCGACCCAAGCGCAGGCTCAGTCGCGATACCGCCGGAGACGGCGATGTAAATCCGCGCCCCAGCTTTGAGAAAGCCAAAGGATAGGGTTTGACCGGGTTTGACGGTAAACGACGTCCACGTCTCGCGCGGCTCCCCGTCAAGCATCATCGGGATGTCCGCGCCAGTGACGGCGACGCTCATTTCGGCACCGAATTTGATCTCCGGCCCCATGAACACGGCTTCTAATCCGGCCGCGCCTTCGTCATTGCCGACCAAAAGGTTCGCGGCCCGTAGCGCCAAGCGATCCATCGCGCCGCCTTCGGGAATGCCAAGATGAAAGTAGCCGGGGCGGCCAAGATCCTGAACACTGGTTGCAAGTCCCGGTTTGATGATCTCAAGCGTCATTGAGGGCCTCCATCAGCTTGGCGTTGAAACCGGTCATGTCGGCGTTGAAGGCGTCGAGATCAAATTTGACCTCGGCAATGCGCGGCGCATAAGTGCCCGCCTCAACCTCTTTGACGATCCGGTCGTAGTCTGTGCGATCAATCGGCTTCCATTTGACGATGTCGCCGGGGCGGAAAAACACCATGAAATCTTTGAGGTAGCTGATCTTTTGCTCAGGATCATAGATCGGCATCGGTGTGATCCCGAACATCTGATAGCCACCGGCGCCGCGCACCGAATAGATGCAGGAAAAACACCCGCCATAGCCCACGGTCAGTTTCGGCGTATCGGTCCGGGGCCGCAGGTATTTTGGCACCTCAAGCTGTTTGTCGCGCTCGACCAGTTGGTAGAGAAACGGCAGACCCGACACAAAGCCCACCATCGAGACGAACCAAGGTTGGGAATGATGCGCCTCGATAAAAGCGGCGACGCTGTCATAGCCGTTGATCTTGGCGGCATATTCCAAATCCGACCCACTCGGATCCTGGTGGCGTTCGCGGAACCGCATCAGGGTTTCATGGGTCCACGGGTCTTCATAAAACACCGGAATTTCGATGATCCGGGTCTCAAGGCGTTTCTCTTGCGCCTCCGCCTCGTGTTCCAATTCCTTGATCTTGGCCATGATGGCGTCAGGGGCGATGACATCGGGGTCAAACCGCACCTCGAAGGAGGCATTCGCCGGGCAAATCTCGGTCACGCCGGGGATATTCGCGGCGCGCACCAGTTTGCTTAAGGACAGGCAGATAAAGAAGGCATCCAGAGACATTTCATCGTCGATCTCGACATAGATATGTTCGTCCCCGCCATAGCTGTAACGCGTTTTCATGCGGCGTCTCCTTTGGTTGCGGTCAAATGTCCGGCGGCCAGCCACGGTTCCAGCCATTGGGTATGAAACGCGCCTTTGCGCACCTCAGGGTCGGCGGCCAGCGCAAGGTGCAGCGGCACCGTGGTTTTCGTGCCACCGATCTCCAATTCGGTGAGGGCGATGACCAATTTATCAATCGCCGCGTCGCGGGTCGGGGCATGGACAATCACCTTGCCCAACAGCGAGTCATAGAACGGCGGGATTTGGTAGCCCTCGGAAAGGAAGTGATCAAACCGCACGCCTTCGCCCTTGGGTTCGACCAGTTTCGACACCACGCCGGGCCACGGCATGAATTGCATGAACGGATCTTCGGCACAGATGCGCACCTCGATGGCATGGCCTGAGCGGGTGATCTGATCTTGGGTCATCGACAGTTTGGCCCCGCCGCAAACATTGATCATTTCCGCCACCAGATCGACGCCGGTGAGCATTTCGGTGACCGGATGTTCGACCTGAATGCGGGTGTTCATTTCGATGAAGTAAAACGCGTTGGTCGCCTCATCATAAAGGTACTCAAGCGTGCCCGCGCCACGATAATTCACCGCCTTGGCCAGCGCCACGGCAGAGGCGCAAAGGGCTTCGCGGGTCGGTTCGTCCAAACAGGCGGCCCCGGCTTCTTCCCAGACCTTTTGCCGACGTCGTTGCAGGGAACATTCGCGTTCAAAACAATGCACCGCAGTGTCGCCATCGCCCAAGATTTGCACCTCGATGTGGCGCGGCGACAGGATCGCGCGTTCGATGTAGAGGCCACCATCGCCAAAGGCAGCTTCGGCTTCGGCTTTGGCTTGGGGGGCGAGGGTTCTGAGCTCTGCCTCGTTCGACGCGATGCGAATGCCGCGCCCGCCGCCGCCCGCTGCGGCTTTGATCATCACCGGATAACCGATCTCGGCGGCCACTTTCAGTGCGTCCTCGACGTCAATCCGCCCCTCGGAGCCGGGCACCACCGGCACACCGGCAGCTATTGCCGCCTGACGTGCCGCGACCTTGTCGCCCATACGCTCGATCGTGTCCGCGGTGGGACCGACGAAAATCAACCCGGCGGCTTCGACAGCGCGGGCAAAGCGCGGGCTCTCGGACAAAAAGCCGTAGCCCGGATGGATCGCATCCGCACCTGTATCCTTGGCGGCTTTCAGCACGGCCTCGATGTTCAAATAGCTGTCTTTCGAGGGCGCAGGGCCGATACAGATGGCCTCGTCGGCCAGCTTGACCGCCAGCATATCGGTGTCAGCTTCGGAATGGGCCTGGATCGCGTGGATGCCCAACGCTTGCGCGGCGCGCACGATCCGCACGGCAATCTCGCCTCGGTTGGCAATGAAAAGACGTTCAATAGCCATCAGATCACGCAAGCTCCGCAAGCACAGCACCGGCGGTCACCGGGGCGGCGTCGTCGATCATGTATTTGACAAAGGTGCCCTCAACTTCGGAGGTCACAGCGATAAAGGTTTTCATCACTTCTACCAGACCGATGGTGTCGCCAATGGCCACCGCATCGCCGGGGGATTTGAACACCGGCTCCTCGGGGGAGGGCTTGTGATAAAATGTGCCGGGGAGGGGGGATTGAATGTTGCTCATGGTCGTTTCCTGTTGGTTTAGCTCTGTTGGCTTAGGCGGTTTCAAGCACGGCGGAGGCCGGTGCAATATGGATGCCGTTTTCGGTCAGAGTGGCGCGGATGGCGCGTCCGATGTCCAGAGCGCCCGGCGTGTCGGAGTGAAAACAAATCGACTCGAACGCGATGTCGATGTCTTTGCCCTCAACCGTGGTCACTTTGCCCTCAAGACAGGCGCGCAGGCACTTTTGTGCAATCGCCTCTGGATCGGGTCGGCCAACGCGGCGGGTAAAAACAATCGCGCCATCGGTGCCATAGTCGCGATCGGCATAGAATTCGCGCACCACTGGGTGACCCAGCCGTTTGGCGACCTCGTAGGTCTTGGACACACCCATGCAATAGATCAAAAGATCGCCGCTGATCGCGCCAAGGCTTTCGATCATGTGGCGTGACAGCTCTTCGTTGCGCGCGGCCTCCATGTAAAGCGCGCCATGCGGTTTGACGTGCTGAAGCCGGATGCCGTGGCGGCGGCCAAATTCGCGCACCGCGCCGACCTGATAGATGATGTCGTTGACCAATTCTTCGTGGGTGGTCTGGATGAAGCGACGGCCAAAGCCCTGAAGGTCGCGATAGCCGGGATGCGCGCCAAGCCCGACGCCGTAGACCTGGGCCAGTTTGATCACCCGATCCATGGAGTTCGGATCACCGGCGTGAAACCCTGCGGCGATGTTGGCCGAAGAGATCAATGCCATCAGATCTTCGTCGGGCGCTTCGCCCAAGACCCAATGGCCAAAGCCCTCACCCATGTCGCAATTTAAATCGATGATCTTCTGCATGACTGGTCCTTGTTCTCTGTGGAACCAGCATTTTCCAAATTGAGTCTGTTTGTAAAATTCAGAATTCAACTATAGCATTATCTAATTTTCCAAATTCAAAATTTCAATTCAGATCAGATTTTGCGCGAATTTGGGCAAAAATAGGCAACTTCGAAACGACTGCAACAGTCATTATTCTGTTTTTGAGATAATGCTAAGTTCAAAAATTTAATTTCCGAATTCATTGGGCATCCTCTACACTGACATCGAAGCACCGCGCCAAGGTGTTCGGAAAATCCGAAGAGGACGGTCCTGATGAATCTGCGCCAATTGAAATATTTCCTCGCCACCGCCGAGTTGGGTCAGGTCAGCCGTGCCGCCAGTGAGTTGTCGATCTCGCAATCCTCGATCACGACGGCGATCCGCGAGTTGGAACAGGAAATGGACACCATCCTGTTTGTGCGCACGGCGCATGGGATGGAGCCGACCGCATCGGGGCGCGAACTTGTGGGGGCGGCGCGTGACGTGTTGGAAAAGGTCAATATCGCGCGCAACATCGGCCAAGGTCGATCCGAGATTGAAGGCACCATCAACATCGCCGCGACCTATACGGTGATCGGCTATTTCCTACCCTTTCATCTCGACCGCCTGACCCACCGGTTTCCAAAACTCGACATTCGCATCAGCGAGCTGAACCGGGAGAGCATCGAAGAGGGGTTGATGACAAATCGCTTTGACATGGCGGTTTTGCTGACCTCGAACACCGCCAATCCCGAACTTGAGACCGAAACCTTGCTGCGCTCGCACCGCCGCCTTTGGGTGCCGCAAAACCACCCGCTGCACCAGCAGGGCCGCGCGACATTCGAAGATATTGCGAAAGAGGATTACATCATGTTGACCGTTGATGAGGCGGCTAATACGTCGATGAAATATTGGGGGCCGACCGGGCTGACGCCCAACATCAAACTGCGCACCTCTTCGACCGAGGCGGTGCGGTCCATGGTCGCCAACGGGCAGGGCATCACCATCCTCTCGGATATGGTCTATCGGCCTTGGTCCTTGGAGGGACGCCGGATCGGCACGGTCGCGACCGACCGCGAAATCCCCTCTATGGATGTGGGTTTGGCGTGGCGTCGTACGCAGGACATGAGCGAGCCTGTTCGGGTATTTTACGACTACTTTATGGATGCATTCCTGTCGCCGCAAATGTCGCAAGATCGGAAGAGCACACGTCTGAACTCCAGTCAC